>ERZ808275.24-NODE-24-length-122769-cov-13.267745_pt1 | contig 122769 bp, 225 predicted proteins | sample MGYA00520894_ERZ808275 | MGnify/ENA primary metagenome ERZ808275 (study PRJEB31516, sample SAMN03275598) | gut metagenome | biome: mammalia-associated habitat; material: feces | host: Papio cynocephalus | place: Kenya | collected 2012-08-03 ... | reverse complement strand
TGCTTGGAAAGCTCCAGAAATAGGAAACTTTGTATATGCAGATGGTACTTATTCAGCAGCCTATATGACTAGTAAAACATTAATGGGATTAATATTTGCTATAGATAAAACTACTGATAGTTCAGGTACTGCTTATATTGTAGGTAAAGAATACTTAGACCCTCAATATGTAGGTTATTCAAACGAAGCTGTTTAGGGAGCTTCTGATGCTAGAAAAGACTTATATAATGTTAAATTCTGGTTAAACAATCAAGTTTCTGGGTTAGGAGATACCTATTATATCAGTAAAAATGTAACAAGTAATGTAGATACTGATGCTAGTTAGGCTATTACATTAACTTCTTTTAGTTAGAAAAGTCCTTCTACATTTACAGGTAAGGCTGATACTAAGGCATATGTAGATAATGTAAATAATATCTTATTACCTCTTATAGTAAAAACATATCCTTCTTTAATTAATGTTTCAGGCGATACTTATAGTATAACTTCTAGATAGAACTTAGATGCATTATTAAGTAGTATACCTAATATAGCTAGTTAGAGTTTAGAGTAGATGTAGTGTTTGTTATATCCATATTTTTATGAAACCTATTTATATGAACCTACAGTAACAGATTCTGAAAAGAATACAGAAGCTTTCTAGACATATTTTAGTAAAGGTAATTGGTATATTCCATCTTACCAAGAGCTAGTTACTTTGATTTATTATAGAGGTTATAGTGCAGCTGGAAATAATTTCTCTACTGGAGATATTCCATTGAAATCTAATATATCTGATTCTATAAATAAAGGTTCAAGTGATTTAAAGAATCCTATTTTCTCTACAGCTTATAAAAATGCAGGTAATTATATGCCAGCAGTATGGAATACCTTAGCTGACTCTAATAACTTATGTACTAACACTGATATGAGCGGTCATAACTATACTTATTAGGAAATAAGCAATTACTCCTCTAGCGGTTATTTATATAGTTATCAATGGGTTCCTGGAACTAATGATGGTAATAATTATGGAATGGGTACTTCAACCGCTGCATATAATGGTTGGAGATTATTAAAACATAGACCTTTACCATGTGTACAATTTAAATATCAATAGAAATAATGGAATAGTTAAATATTAATATAGTCAAAAATTCTTCATATACATTAGATGAAATATTTAATATATATAAAGAAGCATTTCCAACTAGTGAATAGTGGGCTGAAATACTTAAAATGAGAGAAGGAATTTTAAATTTCTCCTCTCTAAAAGATATTTTCAAAAAAGCCATAAATCATTATGACAAGTCTATCTATGTTAATTCTTTCTATTACTAGAATAAATAGTATTGGTTAGACAAAGACACCAGAATGGGACTTTTTAGATTGATAGATAGTGGAGCTACATAGATTACTCTTTAGTTAAATGACAACTATTTGATTATTAACTCTGACAAGTTAAAAGAATTTCTTAACTAGTTAGAAATATATGCAGGTAAATGTTTTGCAACTACTGCTGAACATTTACAAAATATAAAACAATTAGGTACTGCTGAAGAATTACTTAACTATGACTACACTGCTAAATATCCAAATAAGGTTATTTTAAATGAAAATTAGTGTTAAAAAAGATATTGGGCTAGGAGTCAAGGATTCTTAGCCCAATTTTGTTTCTATACGTGTTCAACTACCAAAAGAACCTCCAACTATTAAACCTAAAATAACTATTCCAGTAATAAAAAAAGAAGAAAAAATATTGGATAAAGAAATTATTCAATTACCTAAAATAGTTGAGCCAGTTAAACAAACTTACGGAATAATTCATAATGAGCAACCTGTTATTAAATAGGAACCTTCTAAAGAGCTAAATAAAGACTCTATCTTAGATAAAGTAGAAACAGGATTTGGTTGCGATAATACTTTGCATAAAGAATGTCCAAAACCTAAGTTTCATCAGCACTTATGTAAGGAAAATTTTCTCAGTGAGTTTAAGATAGAAATAGAAAAGTAGTTAGCTAGAGATAATCTAGGAGTATATAGTAAACTTCAAATAGACTAGTTTTTAAAAGATTTAACTAACATAGATACTTCATCATTTATTACTAAAGATGATTTTGAAGCAGCTATATAGGATTTAGATTTTGTTAAATCTTCTTTAAAAGCTAATACAGATTATAATATACCAGAAAATTTATTTAAATTATGAGTACTCAAATAAAGAGATTATATCAAAATAGTAAAGAGTTTGTACCTATAACGTTAGCAGAAGCAGTAGTAGTTAATACTACTAATATACCAGGCTTGTAGTCTTTAGGGATTACTACTTTAGATAAAGTATTAAGAACCACTTTAGGAATAGTGGGAACTAATACTGTAGATATTAGTACTATATAGAATACTCTTACTACTATAAACAATACTCTATAGAATAAGTAGGATAAATTAACTGCTGGAGACGGTATTACTATTTCTCCTAATGGAGTTATTAGTGTTACTAATACCAGTTCAATAGGATTTCAATATAAAATAGTATCTGCTTTACCAACCCCTCCTAGTAAAGATTATGAAAACATAATATATCTAGTCCCAAATCCAAGTGGAGTAAATGGAAATATTTTTATAGAATATATTTGTGTTAATAAGGATTCTAACTATATTTGGGAATAGATAGGTTCTTTGACAACTGATATTAATTTAGATAATTATGTAACTAAAACTGAGTTTAATGCTTTAAGATCTATTGTGTTAACGGCAGAAGATGTTACTACATCATCAGGAACAGCAGTTACAGTAAACTATAATATACCTAGTACCTTATACGATGAGTAATAGATTAGTTAAAGTGATTTTAGCTGGAGAATAGGTATTTCCACAAACAGTAGCTGAATCTGTTTTAGTAAATAAAGGATAGGTAATTACTCTAGATAAATTTCTAGATAGAAAAATAGAATCTGTAAGTACTCCTAAAGATTCTGGATTATCTAGTACTAAAGAAGGAACTTCTGTAACTATTACACATACTAATAAGGTAACTCCTAATGATACTACAGAAGCATAGTTAATATAGTATGATTAGAATGGACATATAGTTAAAACTGAACCTACTAAAAAATAGAGTGTGATAGTTAATGGAAATATCTATACACAATATGATGGAAATACAGATTCTAACATACAATTTAGAGATGACTTTAAAATAACTGATAACAATATCTCTCTCACATGGGGTATAATTAAATAATAAGTAATGGCATTATTAAATTTTGCAACTTCCTATAGTGATGTATCAGGTAAATTAACTTTACCTTAGTCGGAAACAGGAGATTATATAAAATTATATTTTACAAAAGATGGACATATAATTACTCATGGAGTTGATTATATTCCTTGGGGGGTATCTGGGACAATTCCAATTAATAGATTACCAGTAGACAATACTAAAACAGATAGTAGTCATTTATGGGACAGCAAAACTATTTAGGATAAAATTAGTTAGTCATTCGCAGCAAATGATGCTATGACTTTTAAAGGGACTATTGGTTTAGTATCAGGTTCTACAACTAGATTTACTATAAACGGTACTGAAACAGATTTTCCTTCTACTACAGCTAAAGTAGGTGATACTTACAGAGTAGTTACTGCTGGAAATTATGCTGGAATAAAGTGTGAAGTGGGGGATTTACTTATATGTATTACTTAGGGTACAGTAGGTGTTTCTGCTACTTGGACTGTAGCACAAACTAATATTAACGGATAGATTTATCATAAAATAAATAATGTTTCTAGAGGATTTTACTCTAATGATACTGATAGTTTTTCTATTTATGCTCCTACTACTTCTGGAGCCTTAGGTCAAATATTAATTAGTAAAGGAGCTAATACTGCTCCTGGTTGGACTAATTAGTCAGATATTACTGCTGGGGGATTGACAGATACAGCTAAAAAAGCTTTGTTTACTTCAATGACTTATACTAATAATGTATTAACTATAGCTATTGGAGGAACTACAAAATCTGTTACTATTAATAGTGGAAGAGCTATACAAGTAAATTCTACAGAAGTTTTAGCTGCTTCGGTAAGTAATGCCCTCAATTTAACTAATGGTTCTGGGGTATCTTTTATATGGGATTCTACTAATAAGGCTGTAAAAGTAAGTGCCAACACTGGGTTTACTACAGATGTTACCAATAAGAATTATGCAGTAAAAGTCGATTCTAGCAATTAGTTATATGTAAATATTCCACAAGCTTCAGTATATAATGTAGTATCCAATGAAGCAGATGGTTTAGCACCAAGAGTAATTAATACAAATACTAATTTAATTACACAAGCATTTTATTTATTAGCTTCTTCAGATGGTCAAGCTACTCCAAGTTGGTATAAACTTCCGACAAATGCTTTTGCTAATACGTGGAGAACTATTAAAGTTGGAGGAACTTCTATAGGTACGCAAACTCTTAATTTTGTACCTACTGGAGATATATATGTAAAAACATCAGATTAGAATCCTAATACAACAGATGAATTTGATATAGGTTTTGGACTAGCATGGTATAATGTTAGTACAGGTAAATATGAATATGAATAATGTAAATGAAAATAGCATTTAATCCCTCTACGGTGGCTGCATTAACTAGTCCACCAAATAACAAAGATATTACGTTTGACCTCAGAGGGCGAAATATATTTGCACGAGGGGTTAAATTTTAGGGTACAGATACTAATACTTGGAGAAGTATTCAAATCAATGGTACTAGTATAGGTACTAACATCTTAAATATTATAGGAGCAACAGCTTCTACTAAAGATGGAATTACATCTATTATTACAAGAGATACTTGGAGATAGATAAAAATAAATAATATAAGTATAGGTACTAATACTTTAGACTTACGTAATGGAACTAATGTTACTCTAGTTAATAATAATGGAATAGTAACTATTAGTTCTACTTGGAGACCTGTAGTAGATAATTTAACTAGCACTGCTAAAGATTAGTCATTATCTGCTAATATGGGCAGATATTTAAAATCTTTAATTGATTCTACTAACTCTACTATTTCAGATAAATATGCGTTACGAGACGGTTCTAATGCTACAGGACGTTGGCGAGGAGGTTTGGCTTGTTTAGATGTTAGAAATTCAGAGAAGAAACCACAAGATTTAAATATGGGTCTTGACCTTTATTTTTATGCCAATAATACTAACGGTTTAAAAGATGGAGGTAGTTATAATGGAGTATTCTCTTTTAGACAATGGTCTTCTAAAACAGATTGGTCTGGAGGTAAAGCTCATTAGTTAGGATTTACTGATAATAGTCATTTATGGCATAGGAGCAGTAAAGATAGTGATACTTGGAATGAATGGTAGAGAATAGCTTATTACAATGAAATACCCACTTCTTTAAAAAATCCTTATACTTTAACATTACAAGCTAACAGTACAACTATAGCTACCTATGATGGTAGTTTTGATGTAGTAGCTAATTTTACATATAGTAATATTGGTGCAGCTAGTGCTTCTCATAATCATGATGGACGCTATGTACATAATTATGGTAGTTCAGAAATAAGTGGAAGTTCTTTAAATAATAATGCTTTATTTATGACCACTTCTAGTGGTATTACTAAAGATTGGTGGCATATTTTATAGGCAGCGTGGAACAATGAGTATCGTTGGAACTCACAGATAGCCTTCCCTACACAAAATAGAAATGGTGTATATTATCGTAGTGGTTTAAATGATAACACTAAATGGGGAGCCTGGGTTAAATTGTTAGATGTTGATAATTATGCAAGTATTTTAGATTCTCGGTATTACACAGAGTCTGAAATTAATAATAAATTAAGCACAAAGCTGGATAGAGTAAATTTATCTACTAGTAGTTGGAATCCTAGAGGATATAATTTAGCTGCTGATTACCATTATAATGGAGGTGACGTATCTTTTGCAGAATCTGGAGGATAGATGCATATATCTATTGATGGTAAATTCTGGCAAAATGAGGGTCAATATAAAGTATTAGATACTTCTGATTTAGGAGGTATATATTCTAATGTGAATCTTTAGCAATATATTTCCAATACTGACACTGCTTGGTATCCTATTGTTTGGGGCGGAAGTTCACATAGAAATACTAATAGTAGTACTGGACAATTGTATAAATCACACGATAAATTATCTTGGTAGACCAGTAGTCAAACTTTATATACTACTAATTTGCAAACTCTTGGTATTACTTTTCCTAATAGTGGTACATCTTTAAGAGGTATACAAGGCACTGTAGGAGATAATGACTATTGGAGAATAATGGGAGGAGCTACCTCTTCTAATAATGGATATTTAGAAATAGCTACTGCTGATGATGGAACTGAACCTATTTATATAAGACAATACACAGGAGTATTTAGTAGTGTAAAAAGAACTCTTACTTTATTAGATGCAAATGGATTCTCCTATTTCCCTAGTTATATAAATATTGGAGGAAATGAGAATAATAACTCATCTCCTGATAGAGTTTGGGGTAGTAATAGCAGTGATAGTTTTTTAAGAAGTTATAGAACTAGTGCTTTAAGGGTTGCTTATAGTAAGTATTTATCTGGAATAAGCTTAACAGGTGGAAATAATAATAATGCAGGATATAGATTAATATTCCAAAGAACAATGGGAGGTTGGACTATTAACTATGGTGTTTGGGCAATCGCTTTTAGACATTCTGGTAGAGGAGTATTAAATATAGGTTTTGATACTACTAATTCTGATGGTTCTTCTTATACTTATGATATTAGATTCTTTGGTTCTATTACTTCTAAAGAATCCACTCCATTTAGAGCCTTTTATAACACTACTACTAAGGTACTAAGGATTTATTGGCACTACTATGATTATACTAGTGGAGATATAGCTTTATTAAGAGGAAATATAGAACCTTCAAATGGAACTTGGATGACTTCTTTGCCAAGCGATGTTGGAAATGAGTTGACTATAGTTTATAACAGGGTTAGTTATGCAGATGACTCAGATAAAGTCGATGGCTATCATGCTACTGATGGTAGAACTTTTACTGGTAATATAAATTGGGGTTCTTGGAACGATGTTTGGAGTGATGGCACTCACTCACATCCTTGGTATGGTTTTGACCACCGTTATTCAAATACAGGAGTTTATAGTACCACTTTATCTGATTATTTTGGTATGACTCTAAAAACTGCCAATACTCTATAGTTTGCTGTAGGTTCATCATACTTTCAATTTGGTGATTCAGTGTTAAAACTATATAGTGATGGTTCTGGTAATACTGAAAGGGTTTACTTACAAGCAAATATAGATGGTAGAACTGACAATTACGATATAGCAAGTTATGGAGGAGAGCAAAGACACTCTATTGTATTAAATCCTAGAGGAGGATATGTTGGTATTGGTGTAAGTAGCCCTTCTCATAAATTGCATATAAATAATACAATGAGGATAGATCATGGAGGTACTGCGGGAATATACTTGTATTCTTCATCTGGAGAATCCTCATTTTCTATGCAAGCTAATGGAGGATTACGTTGGGTAGCAGGTGCCTATACCAATAGATATTTTATATGGGACTCCAATGGTGGCGAAAGTTTTTCTATATTAAATAATCATAATGTAGGAATTGGTACTACTTCCCCAGCTTATAGGTTAGATGTATCAGGAAGTGCTAGAATTACTTCTCAATTATTTATGCCTATAAATGGTAACTACCAAGCTATCCTTATGGGCGATGATTGCTGGCTAGGTGATTGCAACATTGGTAATGTTATAGGATTAAGTGGTACTACTAATGCTAATGCAGGAGGTATTAAGTTTGGTAAAGGTGGAATGTATATTGGTTATAATGGTAGTAATCATTATGCTAGTAGTACTTCTGTTTGGAGTAGCTTTAATGCTGATATGGTAGATGGGCTACACGTTATAGGAGGTAGTAAACCTTATGGAGGTATTCCTTATATAGGTTCAGATGGGGTAATGGAAGTTGGTAAATATTTAGATTTTCATAATGACAATACATCTGGATGGGACTACAGTACCAGATTGCAATGTACCGAAAATTATGCTAATATTGTTTATTTACCATCAGCTAGTGGTACTTTAGCTTTGACTTCTTAGATTCCTACAGTTACTAATTATTACTGGGCTAATGTTAAAATCTCTACTTCTTCTAATACTCAAACTCAACCATCAGTTAATACTATTTATGCTAATAACTGGTTTAGAAGCCAAGGTAGCACAGGTTGGTATAATGAATCTTATGGGGGAGGTATATTTATGCAAGATTCTACTTGGATTAGAACTTGGGGTAGTAAATCTTTCTATTGTAATTAGTAGATTTATTCTAGCGGTTCTATTAGAATGAGTTCCTTATGTCTACAATACGATAATGAAATAAATAATATAAATAATAGTACACTTTATTTAAATTATAGAAATAGTGGTAATGTTCATATGTGTAGAGGTGGCGGAGCTGCAGAAGTTGGAAATCCTCAATCAGCTTCTGGATATAAATTAAAAGTATATGGGTCAGTAGAGGTATAGGGGCATGTACTTGCCTATGATGGTTTTAAACATAACTAGCATGATAAGAATGATGCTATATTACTAGCTGGTGGAGGATATTCTATAATGAAAACTGGTAGTACTTCATATTCTAGGGCTATTTAGATAAGTAATTTTGTGTGGATTCACATCAGTATACAAAATAGTGTAGATGCAGTATCGATAGTACCTAGTAATATAAGTAATCCTAAGAGTGTAGTTTATTTAATGTCTACTTAGAACGGAAAGTATAATTACTCAAGAAGTGGTAGATTTTATATTATGACTAATGGGGTATTAAAACACATTGATGGAGAACTTGGATAGTGTATTTATGAAACTGTATGTTATTATGCTTAATTAACTTTTGATTTTTTATAAAATAATATACAATAATATATGTTTAATAAAAATTAATGATTTATGACTTTAAATGATGTATTGACAAAACAGAATGTTATCACTAAGCTTTTACTTGCTAGTGATGGTAAAGAACTTTCTAAAGAGTTGAAAGTGAAGATTATGAGAATTAGAATGTCTTATAATAAGATTAAGAAACAATTTGATGAAGATACGCAAGAATTTAGTAAGCAGATTGTATCTGATGAATTAAGAGAATTAGCTAATAAAACAGATAGGACTCCTGAAGAGGAAACTAAGTTCAATGAGTTGAATAATAAGGCTAATTCAGAATATCAAGAATATCTAATTCAGAAAGGTAAGGAAGAAGTAAATGATGCTCCTGAAGATACATTTACTGAGGATGAGTATGCTGATATTCTTGATGTAAATTCAGAAGGTGATTATGAGATTAATGGTCAGAAAGTGAAAGCTGCTGATTTGATGGAAGCATTTTATGAATTATTTATTAAGTAATGGAAATAACTAAACAAAACGAACGCTATCAAATAACTGACTCTACAGAGCAATATAATATTTCAGGTTCTTTAGATGTTAATTTAGATGGAACTTATTCTTTTAATATTAGTATGGTAGATATTAACACTTCTATTAACATGAATTACTATAAAAATGTAGGAGTAGACCATATTGATGTTAATTATAATGCTCCAAAGGATTTAGAAGAAGATTTACTCAATTATGTTAAAGATAATATGCAAACTATTTTAGATAAAGTAAATAAACAATAATTCTTTTTAAATTTATTACGACTATGAAAATTATTAAAAAAATTTCTAAACATTTATCCTCCAAAGACAAATACTTAGAGAAGTATGGTAAACATTTTACTACTAAATTAGCTGATTTTGCTAGCGAATAGATGGTTAGTTCTGATGGCTCAAATAAACATTGGCATATTGATGATGTGAAAGAAATCATTGACGAGCTGGGCTATATTATTCCAATTAGTAGTACTATAGGAGATATTATTTACACAGCCAATATGGCTCATGCTGATTTTTATCCTTTGCTATTAAAAGACGCTAAATCTTGTATAATGTATGCTATGGAAGTAGCAAATGATAAAGATGGTTATGAGGGTATACAATTTTGTAGATGGTTAGCTGATGTAAAGAATAAAAATTTAGAAATTGACTGGAACTCTTTTATTTAAAATACTTAAATAAGTATGATAATAAGGAATTATTAAAAGTAGTGGTATAATAATTACTATTTTTAATAATTCCTTATTTTTTATTTTGATTGACAGTGTCTTAACATATATTAACAATACGATTAGATACTAGTATTTATAGATGAGTTTTCCTTGAAATTTGAGTAATTTTTTTTAATTATGAGCGACACTGTAGAAAAAATTTATTGTACCGATAACAATAATGATGCTTTATTAGCTTCAGTTATGGGTAAGAACAACAATGATCCAATGGCAATGGCTGCTATGCTAAACAATAATTAGTGGATGAATAATCCATTTATTTATTTAGTATTCCTTATGATGTTTGGAAGAAATGGACTCTGGGGTAATAATGCTAATGGTGTTTAGGATGCAGAAATTTAGGGATAGTTAAATGCTATCAGAAATCAAATGTCAGATAACTAGAATAGTGGTCTATTAATGGATGCTGTTAAGGGTAATAACAATGCTATTACTCAATTAGCAAGTAATCTAAATTGTGACTTTAATTCACTTAATAGTGCAATATGTGCTGTACGTTCTGGAGTTCAGGATGTAGCTGGTAAAGTAGGATTCTCTGCTGAGAGAGTAATCAACGCTGCTAACTTAGGTGATTTAAATATTGTTCAACAGTTAAAAGATTGTTGCTGCCAGACTTAGCAGAATCTATTAAAGATGGGTTACGAATAGCAGTTAGCAACTGCTAATCAAACAAGTACTTTGGCTAGTAAAATCTGTGATTCTAACTATTCTTTAAATAATGCTATAAATACATTATCAACTGGAGTAGAAAGAGGATTTGCTTCTACAAACTATGCTACACAAGCACAAACTTGTGAAATATTAAGAGATAATCAGCGTAATACTCAGCAAATAATTGATACTCTTAATACACATTGGAATCAAGATTTGCAGTAGAGATATAATGATGCTAGACTTGAACTTAGTCAAGTTAGACAAAATCAGTATTTAATTTCTCAGTTGAAGACTACTACTACAACTACTACTGCGTAAAAATTATAAGCCCAGGAAGTCTAACTTCTTGGGCTTTTTTATTATCACGATATGATATTTAGAGACATTAAACAGCACAACAAAGTTTATATACTTGATAAAGTAAATGTAACTATTGACGAAGGTATTGTTACAGCTGTAGGAATACCTCAACCTAATATGGAAGGTAAGATAGTAATTGATGTTACTATTAATGTGAAAGATAAACAAGCTACTTATACTATTCCTGAATAGTTATCAGTTACTAGAGCTAATAATCTAGTACTTGCTATTGACTAGAAGGATTTAATATCGGAACTTGAGACAATGAAGACTAATGCAAAACTTATTATAGATTCAGTACCAACATAGAAAACAATATTACAAAAGGCAGATAAGCTTCTTCTAGAACTCAATCCAGTATTAAAAGAAAAACAATAGAACGAACAGAGATTTAGTAAAATTGAAGATTCTCTTTCTTAGATAGCTAAACTAATGGAAAAGTAGCAAGAAACTATCAATAATTTTATAAATGATAAAAGTTTTAGTAAAAAGAATTGCTAAAAAATCTAAATACACCATTGGTAAGCTTTTTATCAATGGTGTTTTTTATGCAAATACACTAGAAGACACTGATAGAGGATTAACTCAAAATATGCCTGAAGATGAAATTAAAAATAGAAAGATTTATGGAGAAACTGCTATACCAACTGGTACTTATAAAGTGGATATGCATACAGTAAGTCCTAAATTTAAAAATCGTAGTTGGGCAAAACCTTATGGAGGAAAACTGCCACGATTAATTGGAGTTCCTGGTTATAACGGAGTACTTATGCATGTTGGTAATACAGAACAAGATACATTAGGTTGCTTATTAGTTGGAAAGAATAATGTAGTAGGTAAAGTGACTAATTCTACTTATTATTTTAATAAAATAATGACAGAATTACTAAAAGACCCAAATAATATTACTTTAACAATAGAATAATATGGAAAAATTCTTTGGAAGAACTTATGAAACTATAGGTAATGTTAGTGGAGACTTATTATTAAAAACTAGGGGAGGAGTAAAGGTATAGATAGGTTCTAGTTTTATAGACCTTATAAAAGGAGGCAAAATAAATGTTGACGTTGATATTATTAAAGAGGCTTCTTCTAAAGATAATATTATTGATAACGGATTATATTTAATTGATAATATTTTATATGTAAAATACTAGGATACAGTATTACCTTTAAATGATGATGATAGTACAAATCAAGTATCTTACTTACCTTAGTTAAATATAACGGAAGAATAGAAAATACAAGCCTAGAAAAATATAGGTATTTATTATGATACTTTAGAGGAAGCTTAGTAGAATATAAATAATGGATATGCTTATATAAAGGGATAGGGCATATATTCCATTAGTAATCAAAACTTTGATTAGGTATTAACTTTAAATTATTTAAATTCCAATGAATTAAATTTATCGTCAATACGACTTAATAATTTATATATAGGTGAAACTTTTTTGCAAGAAAATCAATTATCTTTAGAAAATAATTTTGAATTATCTTTGAAATCTTAGAAATTATTAAGTATTAATAATTCAGCATTTACTATATATAATAGTTTATTATCTTCTAATATATAGGATATTAATAATATCTTTTAGTTATATGTTAATAACACTAACGGCGAGTCTTATTTAAAAGTAGATCATATTATATGTTCTGATAATAACTAGGATTATCAAGCTGACTTATGTAATACCAAATATTATATTAATAAAAGTAATAATGTGATCAAAACAATAGATGTTGATAGTGAAACCAAAATAATTACTTTATATTTAAAATATTAGGTACAATATAATCCTGAAGATATTTTACATACGGAATTTGATGGGGATATTTATGATTTTGTAATTGAATCTTAGGACTCTTAGAAAAATACTGTTGTAGTAACTTTATAGGATACCTCATTAGACCCTACTAATATAAGTTAGCAAATTATTTGTTATTATAAACCTAAAGATACCTCTCTAATAGGATTTTCTATAGAAAATAATACTATTACTTATGGTAATAATTCTAATAAAACAATATTAGGGACTCTTCCTGAAGAACTATCTTTAAAAAATGGTTTCTATTCAGACTCTATAATTACAAAAAATCAAATCTTACTATCTCCAAATTTAGATAATCCAAATTTATTAAATATAGTATTTAAAAAATCAGATAATTTTCCTAAATTAGAGGAGGGGTGGGAATTGCCTAAAGAAGATAACTCTCAAAATTTAGCTACAACTAAATGGGTAACTTCTAACAAATATATATTACCTACAGCAACTTCTAGCACTTTAGGAGGAGTAATCATAGGTGAAGGATTGTCTATTACTAGTTCTGGAATATTGTCTGTAACAGATAATTGGACTACCACGCTAACTACCGTTGTAAATAATACTAATACAAATACTACTGATATTATTACTTTAAAATCTTAGGTAGCTAATTTACAAAAAGCAGTTCAAGATTTACAAAATAAATTAAATTCTTCAGCTGAATAATTTTGTTATTTTGACTTTTATTTTTTTTAACATAATATAATATTATTAAATAATATACAATATGGCAATAGGAATTAATGATTTAAATGATGATTTGATGGATGACCCACTGATTCCTAATAATTAGGACTCAAATGATGACAATCCACAAGATAATAACGACCATAACGATAATGATGGTAGTGATAATAACCAAGATGATGAAGATGTAATTACTGCTTTATTAAAAGAGCAGAATATTACAGACAGAAATAAGATTTAGTATGAAGATGAGAATGGATAGATTCAAGAATTACCTTTTGACTCTCTTCCGCTTGAGGACCAATTAAATATTTTAAAAGGAAGTCGTGAAAAAGAACAAAATAATTCTGATGATTTAGATGAAGACGAAGTTTAGTTAATAAATTATCTTCGTACTAATAATATGACAGCTTAGCAATATTCAGATTTTATTGCTCAATAGGCTGTATAGAATTATCAAAAGGAGCAACCTACTAAATATAAAGTAGACGAACTTACTGATGATGATTTATTTTTACTTGATTTAAAAAGTAGAGTTCCAGATATTGATGATGAGACCGCTGCAGCAGCTTTAGATTCAGCTAAACAGAATGAAGACCTATTTGGTAAATAGGTAAATGGTATTCGTACCGAATATCAACAAAAAGAAAAAGAATTAGCAGAACAAGAACAGGCTCAAAAAGAGGCTCAAGATTCTGAGCAATTACAATAGTTTCAAGAAGCTATTATAAATTCCATAAATGGATTAGATTAGGGTAAAGATTTCGCATTTAGTTTATCAAATGCCGATAAGTAGGAATTATATAATTTTATGTTCTAGCAGGATGCTACTGGTATGAGCTACCTTAATAGAGCTATAAACGACCCACAAACTCTTACTAAAATGTCTTGGTATGCTCTTCACGGAGACGAAGCTATTGATAATATGCGAAACTATTATGAGCATTAGATTACAGAAATTCGCCGTACTTCTTATGCTAAAGGTTTAGAAGACGGCAAAAGTGGTAAGAAGACCGTAATATTCGGTCCTAAGGAAACAAGAAAGACTGGATTGGTCTCTAAACCTAATAAATATAAAAATATTTACGATTTACAAGATTAATTAAATTATGTTAGTTGCGAATTTTACTACACAAGTCCCAACTATGGGTAATACTAGAACATATGAAGATTTTTATAAGTTTTTAGGAGTAAAACCTGCTCGTTTGGGAATTGTTGCAAATCTCTATCCTTAGAATACCGCTGAATATTTAACTACTTCTCTTAAGAACGTTATTTATAATAATACTAAGAGTGGTAACAAGTTCCAACGTTTGAACTCATTGATGTATGAATATGAGATTCAAACTAATCAAATTAAACGTATTGAGTTTGCTGCTGTTCCTACAGAGGACGGTGCTAATGGCACAGAAATTACTTTTGCTTTTAAAGAAAATTACTATCAGAAGTATGACATCTTTATGATTGAAGGTTCTAGACAGCAAGTTATTTGTGTAACTAGACCATAGCGCAGAGCGGATAGCCCATATAAATTGTCCGCTTAAAATTCTTTAAATTGCTTAAAATTCTACATCGCAACTTAGAATAACAAGCAGCGAGGATGTGATGACATCAACGTTCATCGACTAGGCGAAAGCCGTAGATTTATTTTTAAATCGAAAAATTGAATTATTATGAGTAAATATATAGTATATTTAACGACTAACTTAAAATCCAAAATTAATGGTATAAATAGAATTTATATAGGAGTACATAAAACTGAAAATCCTGATATTTTTGATGGATACATAGGCTGCGGTGTAAAAATAAATGTACCAAGTTCTTATAGAAACCCTGAGACTCCTTTTCAGTACGCTGTAAAGAAATACGGAGTAGATGTCTTTAAAAGAAATACTTTATATATATACAATACTGCAAAAGAAGCTTATAACAAAGAACGTGAATTAGTAGATGCTAAATTTATTGCTCAAGACTATACTTATAATGTAGCTTTAGGAGGTGAATTTGAAGAACATTATAGACCCTTATATCAATTTGCTTTAGATGGAACTCTTATAAAGTGCTGGGAACGATCTACTGAAGCTTATGAATTTTATGGAGTTCCTAGAGAACGATTTGACAGTCCTAAAAGAAATAAATGTATATTTTTAAATTCTTATTGGTCTATTTCTCCAAAAATAGATGTGGCAGAATATTCTAAAACACCTATAACTAAAATAACCTATTTATACAGCAAAGGAGGCAAGCTTCTAAAAGAGTTTGATTCCCAAGCTAAATGTGCAGAATATATTGATTACGATAAAGGTGAACTAACCAGAGCTATTAAAGAGCAGAGACTTATAAAAAAACAATATTATGTTTCTAATTCTTTAACTGATGAATTTAAACCTTCTCCTAGAAAAAATTATATGAATATGCATTTCTTCATATATACCGTAAACAATGAATATTTAGGAGAGTATGTAGGTAAAGAATTAATGGACGTAATAAAATTAAAGTCCTGGGCTGATGTAAATCATATATTTACACATAACAAAAATTGGTATAAAGATTTTTATATTTCTTTAGAAAAAATAGAAAAAGTTCCTACAAAAAGAATCGGTAATGGTATATGTGTAGATGTATATACAAATTTTGGAGAATTTATAGAAACATGTAAATCTATAAAAGAAGTTAAAGAAAAATATAATATACCTGCTTCTAAAATAAAAAATATTCAATACGGAGATAGGTATTATAATAACTATATATTTAAGTACAATAATAAATGATATAGTCAAAAATAAATATTTGAATTACTGGGAAATACAAGGACGTTTAATTGATGACGATTATAGTTCAGTGCTTGATAAGGATGCTTGTCAAATTGGTATGTTGACAAGATTTTAGTCCAATAGTATGCCAGAAATGCATGAGGAAGGTTTGGAAGTAAATTTCAACGTATTGGTTGCTTAATAGCTTTCCTCCGCTAATTACTAGTGTAAAATTAAATAAATATTTCTAATTGCTGGAAAATTGTTTAGATAATCAGCAGCGAATCTTTAGATATTACGAACTTAAGAAGAGGTACTAAAGAACGTTCATCGACTAGTCCAAATGGACGTAGGAGAAATAAACTCCGAAATGGAATAAATTTAAAAATTTAAAAATATGAAATATATAGTATATCAAACAGTTAATAAAATAAATAATAAAATTTATATAGGTGTTCATGGAACTAATGACCCTAAAGTATTTGATGGTTATATAGGTAATGGAGTAGATATATATAGACCCTCTACTTATAAACATCCTAAAACGCATTTCCAATATGCAGTCAATAAATACGGACCAAAAGCTTTTATAAGAACTACTTTGCAAACTTTCGATAATAAAGAATCTGCATATAAATTAGAGGAAGAATTAGTGAATGAAGATTTTTTAAATAGGTCTGATGTATATAATTTGGAATTAGGAGGAAAGTTTCATAATATGCGTTCTATAAAAAGAAAAGTTTATATGTATAGTTTATCAGGAGAATTTGAGAAGGAGTTTGATGGAGTAATAGACGCAGTTCATTTTCTAGATCCAAATGCTAAATCGGGAGGACATTTACCTAGAGCAATTAAAAATAATCATCAATTTTTAGGTCATTTATTTTCCTATAATAAAGTTGATAAATTAATTAATTTAGGGAAACATCTAAAGAATAGAGAGGTAGTAGAACAACCTTATAGTGGTAAAAAAGTAGGGCGATATGATGATGATTTAAATCTTTTAGAAACGTTTGATACTATGACTGATTGTGTGAAAGCAGGATATAAAAATGCTAAACTGGTAGCTTTAGGTAAGCGCAGCCATTGCAAAGGATATATTTTTAAATATTTAGATTAAGATATAGTCAGTACCTATAGAAATATAGGATAAATACGTATTGCAAATACCAAAGTAATATCTCACGTTTCCGTGGTTATATTACTCAGTTCCGTAATGACGAAACATATTCAGCTTTATATGCTGCTATGGAAGATACCTTTGTAAATATTTCACAGGGTAAAGGTAACGGAGCTATGCAAGAGACTGTTTATAGAATGGACAAGAAGGAGAAAGTATTACTTGAAAACTTCATGTTCGTTAAGAATAATGGCTTGTTATTTAACAAGAGTTCCATTGATAAAAATGGAAAATCTACAATTTCTGATCCGGACACAGGAAGACCAATATATATTGGTCCGGGTTTGATTCCACAAATTGAAGCTTATGCTGATAAGTATGCTTATAATAAGATGACAGTGGATGTTCTTAACACTATTGTTACTACTATGGCATAGAAAGCTAATAATCCTAAAGGAAATAAGTGGTTATTCGTTATGAATGAAAAGGCTGATGCTGATATTACTACAACTTTAGGAGAATATTTGCAAAGCTTCCATACAGATGGAACATTCTTATATTCTATGAAGGCTAATGGAGAAGTAGAAGTGGGAGCTAAAGGTTATACTTCTTACAACTACTTAGGTAATACATTAGTCTTTACTGTCGATAGGGCTTTCTCTCGTGAATATGGAAACGAGAAAGGATTTATAGCTTGTATCGACCTTAGTCCAGATGATTCTACTGGAAAGCCGGGCGTTGCACAATTTACTTTCAAGAATGGTGAGTTCATTCAGAATAAAGTATTAGGCGTAGGGGGTGCTGACGGTTTATCATCTGGAGAAGTTTCTAGTGCTATTGCAGCTAGTAAACTTATTGTATGGGGATAAAAATCCGCTATGTTCCCGTAAAATTCCTTTAATTGCTGGAAGGTTCTTATGAAATAATCAGCAGCCAAGACCTTTAATAGGTAAGGTTCAACGACTATCTCGAAAGAGAGTAGGAATAATATATTCCGAAATGGGGAATAGCTTATTAAGCTAAAGATATAGTCTGTGCACATTACGATGTGAAATCCAATAACAAATGGCGGTATTGGAGTATTCAATCCTTACAAATCCTTCATTGCACGTGAAGTGTAATAAAAAGACAATGTTAGTTTTACTATAAATATAGTAAACAACAATAATTAAGATAAAAGTAGGCAGTAATTCTGCCTACTTATATTTTTGTATTTGATAATAAGAATTAATATGGCATAGGAATTTAATGATAATATTGTAATTTTACGCAGTGTTTATAGTAAAGTAGGTTCTAATATAACTATAAATCCTTGTAGAGACAAAGAGACTGGAGCATTTCCTGACTGTGTACGAAGAGTAGATGACAGAGGAAATATGATTCTCTCTGAGTCTGATAAAGAGAGAATGAGTTCTGGACAAATTTACTTAGTCGCTGAAAATGCTAAAATTAAGATTCATGATGGTATTCAATTTAATCTCTCTAATATGAGAGAAAGAGCTTTATGGGAATGTATTAAAAATTGTTCTTATATTGCCCCTGACCGTTACGCTAAGGATGCTAATGGTAACTACTTAATTGATGGTACTATGGGTTGGAAAAATCCTCATCCTCGTTATGGTCTTGCTGAATACTATGTAGAACATCCTGGACTTGATTCTGTACGTAGAGTTAAGAGAACTGAATTATTATCAAAAGCATTAAAATATGTTATTGATGATAGTAGAGAAGGAAGAATTACAAGAGCTAAAATACTTGGAAAGAAAATGGATAATATTCCTGATGCAGATGTTACCGATTTCTTAATCCAAATCGCTATGAAAAAGCCTGAGAAAATTATTTCTCTTTATGAGGATTCCAAGTCTAAGATGCGTATTCTTTTAATTGATGCACGTGAAAAAAATATCATTATATTAAAGGACAATTTGTTATGGTTTAATACTGATGTTTTAGGAGCTACAGATGATGCAGCAGTGGATTGGTTAATTAATCCTAATAATGCTAAATTAGTTGGACTAATAATGAGAGCTACTTATCCACAATTATATGTTAAAGCTGATGATACTGTAAATCCTAAGAGTACCGCAGATGAAAAAAAAACTAAATAATGAATTTTAGTTATGACCGCTAGACAAATTCTAGAATCTTGTTTAATTGAATTATCTAAATAGCACGCTCCTAGTATGCGTTTAGATGAATTTAATTACTATATAAATAAAGCTGTTAATCAATATATAAATAAACGTTATAATATTTATGACGTAAATCAACAAACTACTGATGATTTAAGAGTATTAAAAGCTACAGCAGTTTTAACTCCAAAAGCTTCTGATATATATACTACAGCAGGTATTACACAATTACAAAGTGATACTTTATACGCAAATGCTAAAAATCCTTATGGAGCAGTATTTGAAATAAATCTTCCTGATGATTATTTACATATGCTTAACTGCATTTGCATATATACTTTAAAGAAATAGCATAAATGTTGGGATGCAAATTCTGATGTAGCTTTTGCTGCTAAAAGACTTACTTCTGATAGTTGGTCTACTATTATGAATGATTTTTATAATAGACCTCTTCCGTGGAGACCTTATTATTACATTCATAATGTAAATACATCTAATGATATTCCTACAAATCCATATACTGCTCCTACAACTAAAGGTTTAGGTACAGGAACTGATGGCTCTAAAAAGTAGGATTCAACTGATGGTGAGGCTAATTTCACTAGAACTATAAAAATTGGAACTACTGATTAGTCAGTAGTAGAAAAGAATGCACCATTTAGATATGGTAATAGTTCTACTGTAAGATGTGAAATTAGATACGGGCATGATACTTCAGTGTTTGAACTTACTAAAGTAGCTGTTGATTATATAAAGGCTCCTCAGTATGTAAGACTTACATAGGAACAAATGGATTTAACAGAGGACACTTCACAGATTATGGAGTTTCCAGATTATGTATGTCAAGAGATTATAAACGAGTTGGTACATTTAGTTATGGAACACGATGCTGATCCTAGATTACAATCTAATATACCTATTTCACAATCTATTGCTTAGCCAGCTCAACAATAGGATTAGCCTCAATAGGCTCGTAGACAATAATTAAATTAATTTAAATTATGTTTTAGTTTACAACAACTACAGTAATTAACAGTGCTAAGGATTATACAAATCCAAGTGTAGACCTTTTTAAAGGAGACTCTAATTATTTCGATGTAAAGAGAGTTAACAGATTTAAAGTAAAGAACATTCGTTTTGTTTATAAACAAGACCCTGTAGCTCAATCTAATGCTGTAGCTACTATTGATATGTCTAAGATTAAGACCGTTCTCACTACTAATAAAGCTACTAAAGGTACATTCAGAGTAGAAATTTATGTACATTTAGCACAAAGTAATAACAATCCTTTATATTCTAATACTTGGGTTGTAAAAGGTCGTCCTTGGACATTTGAGTTTACTGCAACTTCTACAGAAGAGGCTTCTGCTATTGTAGATAAAGTACTCAAAATGATTAAGAAGTTTAAGTTGTTTATGATGGACACTGAGCAGCTTAAAGCAACTAAGGATAGTACTAAATTAGTGTTAACTGCGCAAGACCCTTATCAAATCTTTTCTAAAGTTGAACTTCAGTATTTTGACCCTAATATCGGAACTACTACTGGCTGCTGCACTCCTAGAGGTGCTTATGCTCCAGTTGAGGATTATGGTGTAACAGATGTTGCTACTATTACTCCAGGTAATGAAGGCTTTGGTACATTTGAATGGATTATGCGTAATCTTAGACTCCCTACAGCAGAGCAAACTAGATGGAATGCCCTCTACCAAGATGATAGACCTATTGTAGGTGCTACTTATACTCAGTATACTTTAGAGTATTGTACAAATAGAGGTATTCTTGGTGGTGATGCTGTAGGCGAGGAAACAAAGAGTGTTACAACTCATGTATTCTTCGTAAATCAAGCTGTAAAAGAGCAGTTTGAAGCAGCCCTTACAGCAGCAGGTATTACTCCATTGACTCCTACACAAGAAGCTGGAGAAACTGATGCTGAGGTAAAAGCTAATACTGTAGCAGCAGATTTAACAGCTTTTAAAGCAGAAGTTGAAAAAACTTACGCTAAGAAATCTGATAAGTAATTTTAATTTGAATATTTAAGAGGCGAAGGCAGTATTGCCTCCGCCTTTTTTATTATATATGATATTAGACAAACTAGCTTCAGCTATTAGGAATGATGTAGTAGGAGGTCTTAGAGGTTATCATACTAATATGTCAATGTCTCTTGATCAAATTAAAGATGACATCATTGATATGAGACTTTAGGTAATAAAAGAATATAGTTTAAAAGGAATTTTACCTTATAAAGACTTACTTACTGAAATAAATTGTATTCCTGTAGATTGTAAAAATATAGAAAATTGTAGATGTAAAAAAGAATTTGGAACTCCTACTATGCACTTTGAAATACCTCAATTATTAAACGATTATGGTGCATAGGCAATACAATATATAGGTTCTACTGATAAATAGTTACCATTTATTTGGTATACTTCTTTACCTTCGTTTACTTATAGTAAATATAGAAGACGTAAGATAAGCAAACCTTTAGTATTTATAGATACTACTCCAAATGAAAATGGTATGTATGATTGCTGGGTATTTAATGCTCCACTATTAAAAGAAGTTTCAGTAATTGCTATATTTAAAGATCCTAGACAACTTGAAAGATATAGTTGTTGTTCCTCTGAAACATTGGAAGATGATAACTTTAATTTTATTAATAATGAAATAAAATAGAGATTAACAAAATTAAAGTTATACTACTATAGACAAGTTGCTCCACCTAATTTACCAAATAATCAAGAATATGCAGCTGGTTGATTTTCATTATCCGTTAGTTCTTTTACAATAGATGTATGGACTAGAGCTTCAAGAAGAAGATTATGAAGAACTAGCTCTAGTATGTTTTGAAAACATAGGAAATAAAAGAACTAGAGTTTATAAATATATAGGAAATATAGATTGTAATAATACATTAGAACTTCCTTGTAATTGTTATGAAGATGATATAGAAGCAGTATTATTTCCAGGAGAGGATTGGAATAGAACAACTAATAAACATGACTATGGAGATTTAAATTCTCATTGGACTGAGGAATATATAGAGGCATTTAAACATAATACTAATATATTATATGGACATGGTCATTTCGCTAAATATTAGTATTGGGATCATGCTTTACATTTTGAAAATGCAGCGGGAATGCCAGTATTAGTAATTTATCATGGGGAAATATTAGATGATAATGGATTACCTGAATTAACTAATGATGAGGCTGTAGCTATTGCTGATTACTGTGCATATTGGACACTATTTAAGAGGTCTATTAGTACTAATAATCCTAATATAATGCAAATGGCTTAGCAAATTGAACTAAAATTAAATAAACATTTGGACGCTGCTAGAGTGCCTAATCATATTAATCAAAATGAAATGAATGAGATACTAGATGCTAAAGCTAGCTGGCATAGACATACTTATAATAAATCTACTAAAAGACAATGAGATATGCTTTAGGGTATGCATTTACTCTTAAAGACTTGTACACTAAATTTCCTTTTTAGAAATTAAAATTTAATGGGTGCTCTTTTGAACATATATTTAAGACAGCAGATTTAGCTATTATTTGTTCTAGAATAATGTATTATTGTGTAAAACTAGTAATAACGGATATTATTAGAAATAATGTTACTTTTATCTTACCAACCGGTAAGAGATATGCTGAAATATATGTGAGAAGAACTTCTAAAGAAGAATTTATACATAGAAGATAGAAAGGGGGAGACTAGGAAATTGATTTCTTAGAAACTAACTTTACTACTTACAAGTTATCTTTTAGATGGATGGGAAAATATTTAATGAGGTCAAAACCTTGTTATGTAGGAGCATCTTTAAAAAATGAATTTATAAACAATATAAATAACGGGATGAAATACTGCTAATGCAAGTAAAAACTATAGATGATTATTATGAATAGGTTTATGCTAAATTCCCTTTCATTCCTCATTCTGATATATAGAGAATTTTAAAATATGGATGGAGATATATTTATTTAATTAATAGTAGAGGAGGTGATATACTAATAAATCATCATGATTTTTGGTTTTATATGGGGAAAATATGCACTCATCCTTTACAACATTTTTATAAATATTATAAAAAATTAGCATTTAAGATAAGAACTCTAAGTATATGGAATAAAAAGAAATATGATGGTCATTATTATTTTGGAATTACTAAATTACAATATGAAAAGATTTAGCAATCTAAAAATATTAAAGGAAGACCTAAAGTTAAATTTAACTACGGAAATGTAATTCTATATAAATATTTTGAGGAATGTAAAGTAGCACAGCCTTTAAAATCATATTTTTATAAAATCCCTTATCCTTTAGACGTTGGAAATACAAGATATAGACCTAATTTTATAAGTAAAGATGCTGAACTGATATTTAAAAGAAATCCTTTAAAATTTAATGATTTATCAGTAACTAATACTAAATATGAATTTATAAATGCAAGCACAAAATACATTCAACGAAGGGATGGTATTGGATAGTCATCCATTAATGACTCCTAATACTGTATTGACAGATGCTTTAAATGCCACTCTTGTTACTATGAATGGTAATGAGATGGTGTTATAGAATGATATGGGTAATGCTAGAGTGGAAAATGCTAAACTTCCTCCAGGATATATTCCTGTAGGTATGAAAGAATATGGTGGAATTATTTATATAGCTTGTTATAATCCAACTACTAATAAAAGTTAGATAGGTTGTTTTCCTTCACCTCAAAGATAGAAAACTGCTACCCAAATATCGGAAATAACTCCTACTTTTAAATTCCCTGATGTTACTTTTATAGAAGAATAGAATGGAGAAAATTGGTATAAAATTAATAGTCTTTTAACTAAGTGTGAAATTTTTCCTAAAGGAACTATTATTAGATCTGGAGATAAGTTTTCTGTAGGGTTATCTATAGCCGATATATTTGGCACAAATGATTCTAATTATACTGGGGAACATTATATATCTAATTATAATAATGTAGAAAATGGATTAGTGACGACTCCGATGAACAGGATGTATACTTTTGGAATAGCTACTCTTGATAATAATGGACAACTAAGAGATATTACTAGTTAGTTAAAACGTTATAAAGACGGAAATCAAATTTAGTTTTCTAATATTGATTCTGATTTATATAAATTTAATTGTGGATATTGGCAAAATGAAATGTCTACAAAAGATAAAGATGGATTAGTATCTTCGGAATTAATGGATTAGACTAATGTTTAGAGTAAATTAAATACTTATAATAGTAAATTATTTGGTAGATTATTTTTATATGCCAAATATAATGTAATAGACAATGTAGATATAAGTGTTGTTGGTTATAAAAAATCTGATGTATCTAGCAGTATTAAAAATCCTATTTATTCAAATACAAAATCTCAAGAAGATGAAAATAATAATATTAAAATTGATTCTTCTGTAGTTCTTCTTATATATGCAAATTACAAATATAATTGTCCAGATGGATCATCTTTTTTAAATGGTAAAAATTTAGTAGACCCCTATGAAGGATATAAATATTATTTTGATAAATATGACAAAAGTATTATTAGGGGTTTATTATTAACTTTAAAAATAAATAATAATATAACACAGTAGCTATTAAACTTTGATATTCCATTAGAAAATAATGAGTGGTATACTGTTGGTTACGGTTATCCTGTGTATGACCCTATTACTAATTTATATTCTTTTTCTTAGTTATTTACAGTTCCTATTAATATTCTCTCGGACCAACATATAGAATGGAATATTACTCCAATTATGAGATTTTTTGACGGAGGATTAATAGAAGGAGGGCAACTTCCAGATAAAGGAACTAATGGTAGCTTAAATACCGGAAATATAAATTCAGGAGTAATGAGACTAAATACTTGGAACTATTATATTAGCGGCAGTAGAATAAATCTACGTTGGGGTTATGAATCTTATCCTAGAGATAATGATGTTATTAGTGATATTACTTTTTCTTTCTATGATATAGCCACTGGAGAAATTAAATTAAATCAAGATGGTACTATAAATTCAGGAAGTATTCCTAGATGGACTTATATTACTAAAAATAGACTTAGTTATAATGGTACTTTTTCTGAAAATTTTGATATAAATAATTTTATATCAAATAAAGATAGCGTTAATATATTTACTCCTAATAAACTATTTTATGTAAGAATTTCATATACTTATAATGGTATTCCTAAAGAAGATTATAGATGGATGTTAATAACTGGGTTATATAATCCTTCTTATTGGGGAACTGAAGAATACTCAAGCATTTAGGATTATAATGATTTCCTAAAATGTTATTATATATCAGATAATAAATATTATATTTTTAATTTTGGTTATTCTGAATTAGATGTAAACATAATTACTTAGGAAGGCTATTCTGTGATAACTGAAAAAGGCTACTCAGTAGGAGGTTGGTAGTATATAGAAAATGGTAAAGGGGTTTGGGAAGAAGTAGTAGATAAAGAAAAGATAGATGAAATTATTGAAGGTAAATAGAAAATACCAGAGGACTACTATAATATGAAAGTTACAGCTTCTTTATAGAGTACTAACACAACAGTTACTTCTTATTCAGATTCTGGTAAATTTATTTCTGCAAATATAGATAATGTACCTGAACATATCAATGAAACTTATAAAACTTCAGGAAAATTAATATCAATAGTTTCTTTAAATAATAATGTTCCTCATGCTCTGAATATATCTAAATGGATTCCTACTATTAAAGAAGTAGATACTAAGCACACTTCTGATATAGAATACGAAGGTACTGTGGAAGACTCATAGAAATTATAGATAGAATTGAAAAATGTTAATACTATAAAAAGTGACAATACTATTACCACTACTTATAGTAATACTGAATTTAAAACTTTATTTGGAGGAAAAGCAGGGGAGTGTTCAATACGTATATTAAGTTCTCTAAGTACTTTACCAGAGTTAGAATCCATAGGTGCTCCTTTAGAGGGAGGATCTAATGTGCTAGAACACTTCTACGCTATACATACTTTTATAGAGTCTGATGGAAAATGTGATTTTAAAGTGGATATTTGGCCTGTATTAAGTGATCAGAAGTACTATGATTTAGGAGAATTAACTATAGCTGATTGGAAAAATAATGAATCCAGTCATGCAGGATAGGGATTAGTTAATTATGGTGGTAGAATATATACTAATTATGGAGATAGGTATTTAAACACTAATAGCTCCTTTAAAGAATAGTTTGAAAAGCTTCCTAAAAATTATAATATAATAATATTAGGAAGTTTAGCCAGAACTGCTATGTCAGAGGATTCTAAAAAACAGACTAATAATACTAGTATAGTAGTATTAAAATAGGATGGTTCTATGTAGTATGAAAAAAATGATTCTGATAGAACTGTAGAATATCCTGGACGTATATTTGTATTAATTAGAGATATAACTGGAGAATTTACTTTAGTAAATTATGTGGAGGAAAACTCTAAAACTACGTTAGATGCATTAAAAACTGCTTGGAAAAATTTTAAAGAAAATAATATTAACCAATATAGTTATTATAATTCAGATAATTCTCAAAAATTATATTCTATTATAAGTGATTAGTATTACAGTAAAGCATATAAAGTTTCTGTTACTTATAATATTAAAGCATCTATTTCTAGTTAGATATTTTAGAAAGATTATTTATCTGTATTAGAAGGATTTCAAAATTCTTAGGTAATAACTCTTAATATAAATACTACAAAGGACGTTACACTAAATAATATTACTGCCGAAAATACTATATGCACAATACCTTCAGCTAAACATTTAATAGAAGATATTGCCAATAATACATCTATAGCTTACATTAATAGTGATAATATTCTTTAGTAGGATAGTGAAGGAAATCCTTTAAAAGAAGGAGTTGTTTATAAATATGATGGAACAAAAGGCTTAGTTAAAAATAATTAGTTAAAAATACAAGATAATACATTATATACGTGTAATGTAGGTTCTAAATTAGGAACTTACCCAAAATATGGATGGAGTTCAAAAGATTCTTCATCCCATTGCACAGCAACTTTAGGAGGTATGTCTATGATAACTTTAAAGGACATCTCATCTTATAGCATACAATAATGAATATTACTATTAAACCTTTTTTATATCAATTAAGTAATAAAGGTTATATGGCATGGGAATATAATCCGTTTCATAATCTTAGAATTACAGACACTAAAAGTGCTACTAGTACTAAAATATTAACATATAATATTTAGAATTAGTTTGACACAAAAAAAGTTACTTCTTTAAAATTTAAATTAGCAAAATCTAGTAATCGTATAGTTTACGATTATAATTTTCATACTAAAGAAGATTTAAAATGCAGTAGTATGTCAGACTCTTCTGTAGCTCATATTATTGAAGCCCTGCCATGTATGAAATATACTTATTATTACTTAGATGATAATGGAAATATGAATGATAAAATATATATTACAGAAGAATCATTTTTTAGTATAAATGATTGTGAATATAATTTTCCTAATAGATATATTTTTAATTCTGATTCCTATATACGTACAGATGATGAACAAAAGTTGCCAGACGCGAATATGACCATTAACAATTTATAGAATTATAAATTTAATATAAATTCTTAGAATTGGTTAGAATCTGGTATTATATATATACAAATTAACTCTGAAGAATCTGACAATGTAGAAGCTGGTAATATTGTAGATTTAGATACTTCCTTATTAAATTTTGATTTGGAACATCCAGTTACTATGGATATATAGCCATCATATGATGGAACCGTTAATGTTATTTTTAATGATAATAAAAATATTCCAAGGTTAATTAATTCTAGATTCTCTACTACAGAATTAAATACCTATGAAATAGTCGATAGAGTTGGAGATAATGATACTAATATATATGATTAGAATTCTTTTGACTTAGATTCTTCTTTATATAAACGAATAAATAGTATTCCTAATGTTAAATTTCTAGGAATAAATTCTTCAGGATAGTTAAAAGTAGGAAATTATAATTTTTACTTTAAATATGCTGATGCCGACGGTAATGAGACGGACTTTGTAGCAGATTCTGGAGTAGTAGCAATATTTAAAGGAAATGATTGTGATCCATTCTCTATTGATGGGGGAATAAGCGATGAAAATGCTTTTAAAGCAGTATCTTTTTAGTTAGACAATATAGATTATAGTTATAATTATATAACTGTATATTATACTAGAAATACTGGAGATAGTTATTAGACTAGAAGTACTAAAGCTTATAAAATAAATGATAAATATATAGTTAAACATTAGATTTGCACTATTAATGTAACTGGTTTAGAAGATTCGACAGAAATACCTATTTCCGAAATTAATAATTAGTTCTTCTAGGTAGATAAAGTAAAAACTAGTGCTCAATGTTAGAATAGATTATTTTTAGGCAATGTAGCTAAACCTGATATTCCATATAAGGATTTAACTGACTTAAGTTTGAGAATGCTTCCTATATTAAATAGTGTAGATTCAAAAAATAATATAGGCGAAGTAGGTTTTAATTATACCGACGATAGCAGTATTATTAATAGTTATGAATACTATAATGTAAAGAATATATATTACAATGTAGGATACTGGGATAATGAAATATATAGACTTGGAGTGGTATATATAATGTCAGATAACTCTTTATCCGAGGTATTTAATATTAGAGGAGGTAATAATATTAAAAATATTACAGATTATACTCTTACTAACTCTGAAATAAATCCAGAAATACTATATGATAACAATGGGAATAGGCAGTATATAACTATTGATGAGGATACAAACTGTTTACATGGAGGAAAATCTTTAGAAAACTCAAAAGGAGTAGTAAGATTTACTAAAAATATCTAGGGTAATGATTATATTCATTATATTCAAGTATTAGTTCCGACAGTAGTATTGAAATATTTAAAAGATACTTACGATATTAAAGGTTTATTTTTTGTAAGATAGAAAAGAAATCCTACATTATTAGCATAGGCTTTCACAATGTCCTATGATTCTGAAGCGTAGTGCCCAGCTATTTATTGTAAAGAGACCAATTACATAGAATCCTTTCTAACTTAGCGTCCTACAGAAACTACCAATAAAAAGGGACTTGCGGCAATTATAAATAAATATTTAGAAAGTAAGTAGTCTGGTAAATTAGTTTAGGATTATGATAAACATTTATATGTATTAAAAAATACTAAGAATAACAATGATGTTGTAACTGCTATATGTCCTGAATTTATGCTTAATTAGTCTCGTTATAATTCTTTATTTACTGGAACAGATTATGTTATTGAGTCTGTTAATAAATATGGAGAATTAGAATGGTAGGATACTAATCATAGAATGTATAATGCCACTGGAGGAAATTTTATAAACTACACAGGTAAAGCTAAAATTATATCAGTAACTGATGATACTCCTTCAGTAGCTATTGGAGATACTATTTTTAGAAGTAAACTAGGAGATGCTGAAGAAGCTTATTAGTTTAGATATATTGAAGTCAATAATAGGTCTAAAAGTGATGCTTATAATTTAGTAAGGGGAATTTATTCTCCATATCTTGGAATTGTGTCTAAGGGTAATTTATCTTATAATTCATTAATAAATATTTATATTCCAGGATATTCAGAATCTTAGATGGGTAATTATTTTGCAATTCGATATGATGATAACACAGCTTATTACTCAATAGGAGATAGAATTGATATAAATACTGCTATACATGATTGGAAAGAACTAGATAGTAACAAAAATTATCAATATACAACTCTAGCAAGAGGAGATTGTTATTTATGCACGTTTACACATAGATTAAATCGTAATTTTGCTGATTCTTCTAATCCTTACAATGATGAAATTTTAGATGAAGATACTTGGAAAAATAATTATGATGCTAATAATTCTGAGAAATTATAGAAAATAAATAGAGGAGATGTTAATGCTGTATAGTTAGGAAGTTGGATTACTTTTAAATTAAGGAGTTCTACCAATTTATCTATTCGTTCTATTGATGGTAGTAATCTTAATGAAAAAGGTATATTTGGTAGACCTAGAGCCTGGTATCCATATTAGCAAGACTTAATTTCAGGTAATAACAAAATACCAGAATCTTATTTATATAATGATGGATTACGTAGTACATTAAATGAGAAATATTATTTTAATGTTCCCGAAGTACCATATATAAAAAACATTTACTAGAATCGTATTATATATTCAGATATCGCAATAAATGATGCCTATAGAAATGGATATAGAGTATTTAAATCTACTAACTATGTAGATTATACTAAAGAATATGGCTCTATTATAAAATTAGTTCCTATGGGGTCTAGTTTAATATGTGTATTTGAACATGGTGTAGTACTTTTACCAGTAAATGAACGAATACAAACTGGAGAAGGTGATGGGGGAGCAATTTTTATTAATACTAAAAATGTTCTTCCTGAAAATCCATAGGTAGTACTTTCAGATATGATAGGTTCTCAGTGGGCTGAGAGTGTTGTAAAGACCCCATATGCAGTATATGGAGTAGATACTGTAGCTAAGAAAATTTGGAGGACTGACGGGCATCAATTAGAAACTATTTCTGATTTTAAAGTTAATAAATTTTTAATTGATAATTTATCATTATCTGAGCGTGAAACAACTCCTATTATAGGTGTTAGAAATGTAAAGACTCATTATAATGCAAATAAAAGTGATGTAATGTTTACATTCTATGATTAGAAATACGGATTTGAAGATAAAGCTTGGAATTTATGTTATAATGAAATTACTAAATCATTTGTAACATTTTATTCTTGGTTACCATCTTATTCTGCTAATATAGATAATATTTTCTTTACCTTTGATAGAAATGTATCTAAATATATAGCAAAATTAGGACTAAGTAATATAGAAAGTAACAGCAAGAGTGGATTAGTTGTAAGTGCCAATGTCTTACCAATTAATTCTTCAGACGCCTATACTAATGATATAATGCAAATAGAAGGTATATATGATAGATATATTCCTGAAAATTTAGGATAGACTAAAGTTACTTTAGAAATTTTGCCTGGGCTAAATCATTCCGAAAAATACGTATAGTTTCAGTACTTTGCTTAGGATGGAAATTCTGTAGTAAGTAAGGAGTCTATGATACTACCAAATATTAATATTAATTCTGATGGAACTATTGAGTAGGGAAAGGCATATATAGAAGTAATGGTAGGTGATATATTAAGAGAATGGGATAGAAGACAATCCGAAGAAGAAAAAAATCAAATAGCTTCAGATAAACGAGAATACTTAGTTCCTTCTACTATTAGTGCAGCAGGATTGGGTAATTATTATAAAGTATATAAAATATTGAATAATAATTTATTAGCTATTAATATTAGGGCTACTTTAGGAACAGAAGAATCTGATTCTTCTGATACTTTTGGTAAAACTTCGCTAATTAATAGTGGATATTATGATTTTACTTTATATTTCACCTTCTCAGAATTTTTCTATAATAAACAGAATACTGAAGTAACTAAATTATTGCCTGCATTCTTAACCAATTTTTGGAAACATGGACAAGCGGGAATTATTGATACACAAGAACATATTAAACCATGTTATTGGTATAATAAACAACATCCATTTGAATTTGAATTTGTCGTAAAAGATAACTCAGTTAAATAGAAAATTTGGGATAATCTTTAGATTATATCAAATAAAGCAGAGCCTGAATCATTCCATTTTGAAATTAATGGTGATAGTTATGAATTTAGTAAAGACAAACCTAATATGTGGTATAGATAGGAATTAACTAAAAATACCTATCAAAACTTAGGTTCTGATATAACTTATGACCATTTATATAATGATTCTAAACGTGGAATAACTCCTGTACAAAACATTAAATCAACAATCTTTCCATTATATTATAATAGATTGGATTCTGTTAATGAAATAGAAGACTATTACCACATTATGACATCTCCTTCTGATAGAGACTATTCTAGATTATCGGGTTCTGAAATAGTTCGATATGAAGATTTAAATTAGTATAACATATCTACTCATATTAAAAACTTACCAATTCCTACTTATGGAATATTAAAAGGAAATTCTTATTACTAGGAGGATGAATGGTACATTTAGATACCTTCTATAAATATAGCTTAGAAAAATGAGGCTACCTGGAAAGATGGTAAACCTCCTATTGTATTAAATTGGATTCCTAATGACTTAGATAAAACTGAGATTAGTGATGAAGATTTACCTAATACATATAATATAGGAAATGTAGATACTACTGGATGGACATACCGATAGTAGATACCTATGAAAGATAAATATATAAAAATAAAGATACGATATACAGGAAATGACTTAGCTATCATTACTGGAATATTAACAACATATAGACTAAGTTATGTATAAAAAAATTAAAAAATTTCAATCAGGGGGAGGCGTAGGGTAGTCTCTCCCTAATCCTGTCTCTTCTTTTAATCCTAATCTTGCCAGCATTACTGCTTAGTAGAATCTAACTTTTAATACTCCTGATATAGGTACTATGGCAAGTAATTAGTTTTCTAATTTTTCATCAGATATTACTGGGTATAGTAATGTTCCTTAGACTGTAACTTCAAAATCTGGATTTACTAGACCTGATATGTCTAAAATGAATTTACAATAGATGGAAGCATCTATAAAACCATCTTTTGGAAAATAGTTAGGAGCTAATATATAGAATTATGCTGCTTCTTATGCTATTAATAAATTAAGTGATTCTGTAGGTTTAAACAGTGCTATTAATAGTATTACTGGTGGGCTTACTAGTTCTAATGGAGTAGCCACTAGAATGATAGGAGGAGCCACTAATGCAGCATTGAAAGGAGTTGCTAGTGGAGCCATTAAAGGGGCTGCACAAGCTGCTAGTAAATCATTAACTACTGCTGCTCTAGGTTCCGGATTAAAAGCTGGAGCTAAAGGAGCTTTATCTTCTATGGGAAATGCTGCTGGCATTACAGGTTTAGCTAATGCTGGTATTCAAGTAGCTTTTGGAAATTAGAGAAAAGCAGGTTGGGAGAATGCCATAAATACTGTTGGAGGTATAACTTCTATGATTCCTGGAGTAGGATGGGGATTAGGTGCTGGTTTAGCTGCCTTTAATCTTATTGGAGGTCTTACAGGAAAGAAAACTATAGCTGCTACTGGTAAAGACTGGCAATCTCGATAGGCTTAGAATCAAGTCTCAGGAAGTTATAGTGGGGCTATGGAAGATATTGCAGATGCTGAATCTAGGGAAGGTACTTATAGTGGGTGGAACTCTAGTGGTAGACATAAAGCTAATAGACTTATTGCAAAAACTAATGGATGGAAAGATACTATGTGGGATTGGAGTTAGAGAAATGATTTAAATGATATTAGAAGTAATCAAATGAGTTCTATTAATAGTAATCAATACCAAACTGAATTAAGTGGTGGTTAGGACTTATCCAACTCAGGAAGAATGTTAGTTGCTAAGGAAGGAGCTAAATTATTCGATACTTATAAATCAATAAAGGAATATACTAAAAAAATAAAGTCCGCAAAATAGGGGTCTAAATTAGAAATACAAGAATCTAAGATAAAAACATCTATTATAGATAAAGAATTAGAAAGATATTATGATGACCCTTTATTCTCTACTAAATCTAAATATAACGATGATTTTCATTAGGGAGGAAGTTGGTCTGAGGATGGTAAAGTATTTACCCCATCTAAATTTTCTTTATTTAATTTTACAGAAGACTAGATAAAAGAAGCATTATCTAATGAATTTCCTGATGCTACTTTAAATATATCTGATGAAGTACGAGCTTTTAAAGAAGGAGGAAAAGTTAATTCTAGGGACATGAATGTTATTCCGGAAGGAGCACTTCATGCTAGATTGAACCATATGAATAACGAAGAACTTACTAAAAAAGGTATTCCTGTAGTAGCTAAAGATGGAAACAAACTAGAATAGACTGCTGAGATTGAAAGAAATGAGATAGTTTTTAATTTATCAGTGACTAATAAACTAGAAGAACTTATGAAAGATGGTTCTGCTAAAGCTGCATTAGAGGCAGGTAAATTATTAGTTGAAGAAATTCTTCATAATACTATAGATAACACTGGACTAATAAAGGAGGTTGAATAATGGCAGAAGTAAATAATAAAGAATCTAACTTAGTAAATATTACTATTGGAGATAAAAAATATAAAGTAGAAATTGCTGATACTCCTGAAAAATAGGAAAAAGGCTTAATGGGTCGAAAGTCTTTGCCTTCAGATTAGGGAATGTTATTTATATATGATGAGCCTCAAAATATGTCATATTGGATGAAAGATACTTCTATTCCATTAGATATAATTTTTATAGATGATGATATGGAAGTAGTTTCAGTTAAATAGGGACAACCAATGTCCGAAGAGCCTATTACTGAAAAAGATGTTCAATATGTACTTGAGGTAAATAGTGATTCTGGAATTGAAGAAGGAGATTAGCTAATAATAGAAGATTCTGATGAAAATGAATATTCTATGCATATTCTTTTTCCTGATGGTTCTGTACAAATGAATTTAAAAGGAGGAGAAAGAATTGTTAGTAGAAGAGAGACTAAGATACTTATTAAGAAAGCAAAAAAAGCAGAAACATCTAAGACTGATGGAGCCTATCGAGCTCTTGGACGATATATCTTTAAAGTTTTACAACGCCAAGATTCCCGTGAGCCAGAATATGTCGATAGCCCAAAAGATAAAGATGATACTGATAAATAATTTAATGTTATAATTATATAAATTTAGTTTTAGTTATTATTATTTTGTACGAAATAAAACTATACATATAGTTATAAAAATGAAGTTTAACTAATTATTAATTATGGAATACAAGTTTATTAAAAAATTTTAGGATGGAGGAGCAATGGCTCCTGAACAAGCTGCTCAAGGTGCAGAATAGAGCGCTCCTGCTGGTTAGGAAGCAGGTGCTGAGCAAGATCCAATGGCTATGCTATTGTAGGCATCAGCTCAGGCTTTGTAGAATCAAGATTGTAATATGGCTATGCAAGTATGTCAAGCTTTGGTACAAATGGCTCAACAAGGTCAAGGCGGCGCTCCAGAAGAGGCAGGTCAACCGGTATATCGTAAAGGTGGAAGACTTGTTCGTAGAATTAAGAAGTAATTTAATGTATAAAATTAATAGGGGAGCATCTTATGGTGTTCCCCTTTTTTAATTTATGGCAGAAAAAAATATAAAAATCTCAGGAATAGGCGATGTAACTCGTGAAGATTTTATTCGAGCAATTACTGATCCAGATAAATTTAGAGAATTTGCAGACTAGCAAGGTTGGGGTAATAAACGTCGCTAGTTAGCATGGAATTCTCTCCATAACTATGCTCAAGGAGTATAGAATGGTGAAATAAATGAGATAAATGATATGCATCAAGTAGTTGACGATACTGGTGCTAGAACTAATAAGAAAGAAAAATATAATTTAATAGGAAGTAAATTTGATGCTAATGGTGCCACAGCGGCATTTATGAATTAGATAGCTAAAAATATGTCTACGAATTCAAATTCTACGGATAAGACTTTGAAAGCTATACCTACTGTTACTTCTTATTTGAATAATTACTTATTTGGAAGTAACAATCCTGATTGGGCTTTGTTTTAGAAAAATGATACTTTAACAAATGGAGTATATGGTATAAATAGTAGAACTGCTAAATTAAAAGAAGGATTACAAAATTATAAAAATGAATTAACTACTAATAGTGCTCAATATAATTGGGATGGAGTTGCTAAAGATGCTCTTTATAAAAATTTAGATGCAGCTATAGCTTCTTCTAATATAGCTACTTATGCTCCATTAGGTATTACCTCTGATTATATCAATAATGCTTTAGCTACCAAAGATTTAAGTAGCACCGTATAGGAGCAGCCTTCTGAAAATAATCAAATTTAGCCTAGTCAATCTTCATAGGGGGTAACTGATGAACAATTATTAGCTATGGATGGAAATAAAGATTTAGCAGATTTAGTTGCAGCTAATCCTACTAAAAAAGCTGATTATATAGCTTAGGCTAGAGAACGTTTGGCTAATCAAATTACATTAAGCGAGCAAGAAGCTTAGAGGAACACTAAAGCTTATCAGAATCAAATAGTTACTTAGAAATAGTAGTAGTATAATCAAGAAATGCTAGATTGGTATAAATCTTAGACTTTTAAACCTGAATATACTGCTTAGTTAGGAAGCTCTTATGTAGGTTCCCCAGGAGGAAAAGAAAGTAGTACTTATTTAGATAACTTAAATTTTAGTGATAAAGACTTTCAACTAAACAGTCCTAGAACAGTCTCAGCCATAGCCAGTCTTACTAAGTTTAAAAAACCAGAAATTAGAACTGTAAAAACTATTAATGGAACTTCTTCTATAAAATTAAATAATAAATTAGATGTATTAGCTTACATGTTACAATTTAACGCTAAAAACAATCCTAATTTTAAAAAATATTTTACAGATGTATCTAATTCAGTAAATAAACCTGAAGGCTCTGTTTATAGAATAGATGCTTTAAAAGATAATAATGGTTCTTATGTATATGTAAAAAAGAATGGTAATAATTATGAATTTTATCGTTCTAAACCTATGGATGCTTTATATAAAGAGCATTTAGCTAAAAAACATAAATTAGGAGGTATTATTACCAAATTTTAGCAAGGAGGCGCTGCTGCTTATAATGCAAAATTAAAACAAAAATAGCAACAAATTTAGAAAATTAAAGAATAGCAAATTCAATCCCAACCACAATCAGCTCCTAAAGGTAGAACTACAATAAAGAATATGAGTAGAAATACTGATACTCTTACTACTGCTGATAAAGTAGCTATTGGAGCAGCTACCGCTGATTTTTTAGCTTCATTTACTGCTAATCCTATAGCCAATGGAGCAGGTACCTTATTAACTACTGGGGCAGATTTAGCTAGTGATATAAGTCATGGAGCTTCTATGGGGCAAGCTGCTGGAAATGCTGCCATGAATTTAGGAATGGGTTTAATAGGATTTATTCCTGGATTAGGAACAGCCACTAAAGCTAAAAAATTAAAGAAAATATTATAGTTTTCTTCAGGAGCCATTTAGTCTTATTTTATAGCTAATAATTTTACTGAGGGAGTATAGTCTTTAGGTAAAGTATTAAATGGCTCGGCTACTGTACAAGATTATAAAAATCTTATTTATGGATTACAAGGAGCTAAAGGCGCTAGTAATTCCATAGTAAACGCTTCTAAACGTAGAGGAGCATCTAAAGTAATAAATTCTTTACCTGATAAATTCAGTGCAGGAGAAGCTAAATATACTTTTAAAAGTAATGGAAAAGAAACTCAAAGACTAACCTCTGCACAAGTAAAAGAACTTTAGGAAAAAGGTTCAGAAGGAGCATCTGATGATATTAAAAAATTATTAAATGGGGTAGTAATAAAACCTAAGGAAAATAAATGGTATAGTATTAATAAAAAACCGATTGAGTATTAGTATAAACCTAAAGAGGAAATACAAAAAGCTTTAGATGATTTAAATATACAATCTTAGAAATCTAGTATGTGGAATCCCGGAAAATAGGATTACTTAGCTATGACTTCTGAACATAACTGGTCTTTGCCTAGTATTTCATTACACTTTGGAAAAAATAGTACTAACGAAGTTATTAGTAGAGGTAAAATAAAACCTACAAATACTTCTGATATTTCAACTCCTATAGCTAAACCTACAAATACTTAGAAGCCTAAAAAGAAAAATTTTGATAAAGAGAAAGAGGCTGGATAGATATTAAGAACCTTTAGAGCTGAAAGAAATAATTATAAAACATATGATTAGGTCTTTGCTGAACGTAGAGATGCTTTGTAGAAAAGTATTCAAGAAAGAAAAGCTTTAGCCAAGGATTTAGCTAGAGGAAAAGCCGAACTTAAAAATGCTCAAATTGATACCCAACTACGAAATAATCTTCCTAGTATGGGATAGAGAATAGTGTCCCCTGAATCAGTTAGAACAGAAGCTAATCGTCAATTTGCCTTAAGTTGGGTTCCTGATAAACCTAAACCTGAATTAAAGGGTTCTGCTAGGACTAAGAAATAGGCTATGTATGAAAGAATATTTTCCCCGTCAACAGCAGAAAGAGTTGGAACTGGATCTACAGTGTAGCATCCTTCTAGAAGAACTGTGGAGAATAGAAAACAATTACAAAATGCAATATAGTAGGAATTTTTAGCTAGATAGAGATAGTAGAATGCTCTTATATTATCACCTACTGAAAGTAAATAGGCTATATATTAGCAAATGTTTTCTCCTACTTTAACTAAACTAAATAATGAAGCCCAAGCTATGGGAATGAGAGCAAAGCCTTCTAAGTAGGATGTTAAATCTGTAAAGAGTTAGGAAGTGAAAACATAGTAGAAGCAAAGTCGCCAAAGAAAAGCTTCAGAAGTCATGGAAGCTTTTAAAAATACTTCAAGTAATAATACTAAGGGGCATAACAAAAACACAAATCTTCCTCATAAACAATCTAATAAGAAAAAGAAAACTAGTAGGGATAATAATATTAGAAGACGCTAGGATGGAGGAATATTATATGATTATAATTTCTTAAAATCTGTTCATGCTTTCCAAAAGGGTGGTATTATTAAAGCTCAAAATGGTACTAAAACTAATAACAATATATGGGCTGGTAATAATTAGGACTATGGTTACAATACTTATTTAAATAGAATATACGGAGATAATGATGTTTTATCTTGGATGAGAACTCATTATAATGGTAACAATGCTACTAAGGCATATGCTGATTATGTTATGAAAAATGTAAATGACCGTAGTACTTATGGTATAAATAACTATAATAATGCTTCTACATATACAGCTAATAATGGTATTACTACTTTTAATACAGGTTATTAGAATAATGGAAATACTTTAAATTATACTTTATTTGGTAATAACTCTGATAATTATACTAACAAAAAGGGAGTAGCTTATAATCTTATAAATTTTACTAGACCAAATAATGCTATGCATACTGGAGATAGTTATAATACTGACTCTAGTAAAGCTTATATAGATAATGCTTTAGGTTTATAGACTTATTCTCGTGTAGCATCCTTAACTGATTCTAATATTAAATCAGGAGGATTTGGAGATTGGGGAAAATATTGGAAGGATTAGGGTAATACTGGGGCTTATTATTATATAGCTCCTAATGACATCTCTGGTAAAGGATAGTGGATTCCTACTAATGATAAAACTTTAAATGGCTATTAGGATTTTGAAACTGCTCCTTAGACTACTTCAAAAGAATCTTCTAAAACTACTCCTACTAATATTGGTAAAAAGTCAATATTTGATAAAGGTAAAGAATATCTATCTAAATTAACTAGCAATCCAGGTAATCTATATAATGCAGTTGAAACTGGAAAATACTTATTAGCCAATAAAGCTACTAATGATATATTTAAAATAAAAACTCCTAACTTTACTATTTCTCCTAAGCATACTAGTTATTAGGTAATGGATAATTTAGCTTAGCAAAATGCTTATCATAGTAAAGCTGCTGAAACTCTAAATTAGACTTCTAGACCTATTACTTCTAGTGGTCAATTATAGACAGCTGCTTAGCAAGAAAGTATGAATAATGCTAATAAATTATTTTTATAGGGTAATGTTGAGAGAAATACTTGGTTAGAAGGATAGAAATAGTAGGCTTATAAGGCAGGAATGTATAACATGGAAAGCTCTGTAGATACTGCTAATGCTAATGCTCAATAGGCATATAGAACTAGAATGATTAATGAATATCAAGACCCTAGAGACCGACTCAGAGGATTGGCTACTAATAGACAAAATTGGATTAATGCTTTAGAGAAATTTAATGTTATTGATCCATACGTTGAAAGAAAAAATGCTCAACAACAATATGGATTAGCTAAAGCTCAATGGGATTATCAAAATGATGCGGATGTTTTAGCTGCTTCACAAAAATATCAAGCATTATTAAAGTAGCATCAAAATGATTTAAATTTTAATGCTTGGGATACTTAGTAGTATAAAAATCTAATAGCTGCTCAAAAGAAAGCCGGAGCGAATTATTATAATAATATGTATCAAACATATGGCATTAAAAATCCTGGATTTACTTTTAAAAAAGGAGGTAAACTTGAAGATATTTCAAAATTTAATACTAAAGAATTTTATAATACAATAAGACATAGTATAAATACCGCTACTAAACAAGGAGGAGATTTAGGTAAACTTATTAATACTTTATTTAAGAAAAGTAATAAGAAATGAATTTAAAAATACAGAAATTTGCAGAAGGAGGAACTTCCTCCTCTGCATTTTTTTATCAGCCTTTAGCTATGGCTACTACGGGAGTTGAAGCAGAATCAGATACTGCTAAACTTATAAAAGCCATGACAGCAGCTAATAAAAAATCATCTAGTAATGATGATAAAGGGAAAATAACAGATAAAGATTTTCTAGGATTACTAAAAGAAGTTGATGGTCTTCCTAGTGACATCTTAAAATTATATACACAAGCTCAAAATTTTTGGGCTGACCCAACAAATACCGGAGATACTAATTATTCTAATTTTGCATAGTTGTTAACCAGAATGTCTTTACAAGCTAAAATTGCAAAATTTAATAAAGAAGTTTGGAATAAATCTAGAGATACTATGTTTGCTAACCATGCCGAAAATGAGATGGCAATTACAGATTAGGGTGATGTAGTAATAGAAACCAAAGATGGAGGGGTAGATACTATATCTATAGATAAATGGAAGCAAAATCCATACGCATATAAAACATTAACAAATGCAGATGTAATGGAATTACGTGCCTAGAAACTTCCAGGGAATAATGCTATTCTTAATATAGTAAATGGAAGTGTTAGTATGGACTCTATTACAGATAAATTATAGAAAATACTGAAAAATGCCTAGACTAATGAAGTACAATCCTATATAAGTAGTGATAGTGTTAATACAAAATCTGGATTAACAGTACTGGAAGGGTTGGCTTAGAGAGGTTTAGACCCTTCAACATTAACTATGCAAGGCATTTATAAATATACTACTAAAGAAAATGCTAATTAGGTAGCCAATTTATTAAATTATGCTTGGAGTTCTTTATCTACTAAAGAATAGACTTTACTAAAAGCTAGAGCAGGTAAAGGAGGTACCGGAGTGGATTAGCTATTAAAATTATTAGCTATTGGAAATACTTCTTTTGAAACTAAAATGGACTATTAGGATTAGTTAAATTCTGATGGTACTAAAAAGGATTCTAAAAATGGAAAAAGTAGTTCTAATGGTTCTTAGGAAGGAGATTGGGAGGAAAAGGCTGATGCTAACCCAGCATATATGATTTAGAATGGTATAGGTGGATAGGACACTACATATTAGTTTATGCCTGATTCAGCTAGTGCTATGATGACTTTATATGGTTAGAAGTATGGGGACATTAAAAATGCACAAAATAAAGAAACTATACAAAGTACTAGTTTAGCTGATATGTTAAGTAAGTCTGGACTACAGGGAATTAGTGATATTAGAGCTATTTATTTTGGAGATAAAAGAATAGATAACCCTGAAAAACTTAAAGACATTATATATTTAAATCAAGGAGGCATGAGGGTAAATTTACCTGCTAAAACTGATAATTATGGTAATAAAGTTCCTGATTTTGAATTAATTCCTAAATTTGAATAGGCAATGAAAGAAATTAGAAATATACCTTAGAGTACTAATGCTAAAGCATATCTTATTAAAGAAGCACAAATACTTAAAAAGTATGGTTTAAATGATTTAGTAGATTCTAAAGGTTTACCTAATAAAGATAAATTCGGAGCTTTTTTAGTAGTAAACGGACAAGCCTCTTCTGATACCGTGGGAAATCCTACATTAGCTTCTACTGTAAATAATATGGATGCAGATTTTGAGACTATGTCAAAAATATTATATCCAGATGGAAAAGGCGGAGCTACTTAGGAGTTAAAAGGAGCAAGTATTGCCCCATTTGGTTGGTTTAATAGTAATATTTATAAAGCTCCTGTCTATATCCCTCTAGATAATAACCCAGCTTCTACTATGATATTAACTGGAAAAGTTACTCCTAATATGCTTAGTGCCATGGAAGGGTTATACAGAGCTTAGAATATTCCAATTAATAATACTAGTTCTAATGTTTTAAATAATTAATTATGCTGAATAACGATTGGATAGTAGCCAATATAAATAATCCCGATTATAGTGCCGAAATGTTTAAAATGAAAGGGATAGATACAGATAATACTTAGATGTTAAGTGAGGATAATTATCTTAAATCTAATTTTATTATAAATAATCCAACCTTTGCTGATAAAAATGGTAATTTTAGTAAAGATAAATTTCATAGTTACTATCAAGAACAAGCTGCTAAATGGGGAGAATTATAGAAAGATAAATCGGTACATACCATTTATGATATGTTTGATGTGAGGTAGAAACCTGGAGATTAGATATATAATTCATTTACAGGAACTACTTAGGGTATGAAGACTGATAAAGATAACCCATTAGGCTCCTTTATAAAATTAACTGCTAATCCTACTAATTAGGGAGTTGGTATTAGTGGTTTTTAGGAATTAAGTAATTAGAAAAAAAGTACTAGAGAAATTGCTCAAGGATAGAATATTTTTGATTCATCTACTGGAAAGTTTGTAAATGAAACTCCAGATGGTATATCCTTATTCTCTAACCCAGTTAAATATATTAAACAACTATTTAGTGACCCATTAGTATTAGCTACTTATGATAATGATGGTGAAAATATTGACCCAATATCGGGATAGAAAGTAAAACATTCTAAGGGAGATTTAAAATTAAACGATAATGGAAAACCTTATTATGAAACTTTAAATGGTAGAAATCCTGCTACTAAATAGGTTTTATCAATGGGTGATATAGTTACCTCTGAATCTTCTGTTTTAAATAAATATGATTTTATTGATTCAGACGATATGGATAAAAGTATTAAAGGAACTATACTTAAAAATGTCGCTTCAGTATTACCTCTAGCTATTCCTTATGTAGGAGAAGTTTATAGTGCCGGATTAGTCATAAGGGAGTTAGCTAAAACTACTCCTATGCTATATGGTATGTTAAAATCACTGTTTTCAGATAAACCTGCTAATAGTTAGCTTTTAAATTCCTTGCAAGGTAGAGCTATAGCTGTGTCAGGAAGTACTTCTGATGCAGGACAAAATGCTATATGGACTTGGGAAGGAGTATTTAATATGATGGGAGATGTTGCCACTCAATGGGGATAGCAAAAAGCTGTAGCAAATTGGACTAAAAAATTATTAACTGGAAAATAGGATTTGAGTAAATTAGCTGAAGAAGAAGCTAAAACATTATATGAATCTAAAATATAGGATATTTTAACAAAAGCTAATACCGCTGAAGATAAATATAAAGCACTATCTTTATATGGTATGGAAGAAGGACAAATTGCTAAGATATTAGAACAGGAAGGTAAAGCGGTGGGAGAGGCATGGAAATAGACTTCTGTAGGCTCAGCTGCTTTACGTAAAACTTTTGATATTTATAAACCAAGAATAGAAAAATTAAACAGATTAGGGGCTAATGCATCTTTAGCATATATGGCATTAGTATCGAACACTGACGTATATCAAAGTATGTTAGATGCTGGGACTACTCCTAGAGAAGCCGCTGCTGTAGCTTTAGGGTCTACTCTCGGTATGTATACTGTTGATAGAATGGGCATTGGTGAATTATTTTTTGATGAATTGGCAAAAAATGATATGCGCCAAATAAAAAATGCTTTACTTGGAGAAAAAGAAAATTGGGCTAAAGCACTTGGAATTTCTACTAAGACTATTCCTGAAGGCACCAATAAATTTAAAAAACTTATATTAACAGGTAGAGATAAAATGGCTAAGGCTTTATCTGATTATGCAGACGATATAAAGTATCATACTACTGGAGCTGTTGGTAAAGCTATTGGTGAAGGTCTTGAAGAGGTATCAGAAGATGTAGTAACAGATTTATCCAAAGCTACATATGAAATGCTTCATAATTTTGGGTTAACTACTCAAGCTAATGTAGGAGCATTTAATTATGACCCAAATCTTAATGGTGAAGGAAAAGGAGGATATAATATAGCTTAGCTACTTTCTAGATATGGGATGAGTTTAGTAGGAGGTTCTCTTGGTGGAGGTATGTTTTATGGAGTGGGAGTTTTACAAGGTAAAAACTTTCATATAAACAAAGACTCTGGTAATATGCTCTATTTAACTAGAGAAGGTAAAGCAGAAGATATGATAAATACTATTGAGCAAATGCGTAAAAAAGGACAGTTCGGAAGTACTACTATCTCTGCCACTAATTCTACTACCGATAGTGCTGGAGAACCTGTTAATATTACTGTAGATGGTGATTTATCTGTGAATGATTATATAGCTAAAAGACTTATTAATCAAATACGTTCTTATCAAACTATTATGGATGATAATAATTTAAATAAATCTGATGAGTAGCTATTTAATCATATGATAATGTAGGATAAAATATTTAGAAATCTTCAGGGATTTTTACAAGATAAATCTTATATAACTCGTTATCAAGAAACTTGGCAGAATCTTGCACAACAAGTAGTAGTAGCTCAAAAAGGATTGGAAGTAGCAGCCTCTTCTAAAAATGGAGAAATTCCTAAAGAATTAATTCCTGAATTAGCCACTGCTGCAAGTTCTAAAGAAATAATTGATAAATTAGGGGAAGCGAGATTAATGGATTCTACAGAACGTCATAATAGTGGAGAAGAAGCTAAACGTGCTTAGAATGTAGCTGCTTGGTAGGATTATTTAAATAACAAAAAATAGGAATTACTAAATTTTGAATCTCCTGAAAATTCCTCTTATTATACTGAAATGTTAATGTTTGGTATAGACCCTATTACATCTTCTACATTTGGTGCTTATGATTTTAATTCTTGGTTATATAATACCTAGCATGGTTTAACTGTTGATAAATTAACTCCTTAGGAAATAGAGCAATATAAAGCTGACTATTAGACTTATCAAGCCAATGCCCAACCTTTAGATTTATAGGAGTCTTTTAAATTATTTAAAGATTGGTAGCAAAAAATTGATCCATTCTTATAGTAGATGGCACAATAGGCTTAGAATTATGGTAGCTATTAGAGAAAGGTGCAAGAACTATTTAAAGATGGCATAACTTGGTATTAGAATGCTAATCATCCAGAGAATAAACAATGGTACGAAACTGATTAGGAATATGAAAAATCAAAACAGCAAGAAGGGGAATCAGCACAAGATTATAAAGTTAGACAAGAACAGAGAATTTAGGAAATAAATACAAAAGTTGAACAAAAACTTTAGGATTTAGTAAACTTTGTAGATACTCATATACTAGATCCAACTACTTCTAGGCAAATTAAAACTATGCTAGCCGCTAGAACTAAGGATATTAGAAAAAGTATAGTCTTAAATACCTTTACTCAATAGACTGATAATCTTATTAAAGAATTAACTGGAGATTCTTTAAAATCTTATAAGGGTAAAGATATTGATTCTTTAAGAACTGAAATTATTGGTACAGAAACTACTCCAGGAAAAATTGATTAGTATTTTGGTAAATTATATGGATAGTTTATTCATCCTGATTATGAATATGATGAAGACACCGGATCTGTAATGTCCTTTACATCTTTATTTAATACTAACTCAGACAGTTTTAGTAATATAGTAGTATCTGAATTATTAAATTAGAAAAATATTAATGAAGATGCTTTACCAGCATTTGATGGTACTACTATAGAAAAAATATAGAATCTTTTAAAATTAGCATCTATTGGTTTAGATAATATTTATAATGGTACAGACTCTCGTTACTAGGGAAAATCTTATAAATATATATTAACTGAAGTCTTTGGAAAAGATACAGTAGACAGAATAGAAAATTCTATAGAATATTCTGATAATTTACAATATATAAATCCCTATAAGTACATAGCTAATGGGGAGCAAATTACTGATGAATTAATTGAAAATTGGTTATAGGAGCATAAAAATATAGCAAATAATTCTATATAGTCTTTGATTAAATTATAGCCTTTAATTCCAAATAAAAATGCTAACTTTGATGAAGCTAGAAAATCAGTAAATGATAGTTATAAATCTTATGCAGAAGTTATATTAAATTAGGCTGAAAATGATATAAATGGTAATTTACTTTATTAGACTTTAACCAGATTAACTGAGTCATTACCAAATCCTATAGTAGAGTTAGCTAAACATTTACCTGTGTATAATGAAACTGTAGAATCTGTTATATAGAAAATGTATGACCATTTTGAAGATGAAGAAGATGTTAACACTTTTTAGTTAACAGGTTAGGAAATGTAGTCTTTACAACAGGTCGAAACGGTATTAAACTTAGCATCTACTTATATTCATGCTGCTTCTACAGATTAGGATTTAACAAATATATATGGACATAATAAAACTATAAATAGATTTAATCAAGAACATAAAGTAAGAGCTAATCCATTAGCAGAGATTGATGAAAACTATGCTAATATTTATTAGATAGAAATAGGAAAATATTTAAATTTAATTAATCCAAATAGTTATTCCCTTCCATTTATTTCAAATATAAATCAAGGAAATATTATAAGGTAGTTCGACCAGGCTAAAGAAAAGTTTAATCAAACTAAAAAAGAATTTTTTAAAGCAAATAGAAATAATTTTGAAGCATGCGTTGTGTAAATCTATTAGAAAATTACTTAGAAGATATGAACTTAAAAGATATAGAAGCATTACTATATGAAAACTATCATAAATATAAAGGATAGGGTTATGATGTAAATGCTATATTTGATTAGTTCATAGATAATATAAATAAATAGGAAACTACTAATTTAGATTAGAATGTTTCTTATACTACTTTTAATAATTATGATAAAATATCGTATTTATTAGCTACTATTGGTATTAAATCTGATGATTATTTATCCTTTATAAAAGATGAAGTTGATAAATATAATAATATAGTACCTATTGACGCTCAATTATATTTAGCTAGAATAGGAATAGCTGCTATAAATAATCCTCAATTAGTATCTTCAGTGATAAATAGAATAAAACAAAAATCAGATATTAAAGTTCCTATATTAGATAAGCTATTATTTATAAGCGGAATTGGTGGTTCTGGTAAAACTTCAGTAGTGGCTAAATATATTACTGATTATGCTAAAGATAAACATATAATGGTTGCAGGACCAACAGATACTCAAGTAGAAGGGTTAAATAAATCTTTAGGAGTAACTGATGGAATTAATGCCCAATAGTTATTATCTTTAGTTATAGATGATGCTAAATATAAAGATTTAAATGGAAAGTTTAATAAACTAGATAGCACTAATAACTTGGATTCTATAATTAATAATGCTGATGTAAAAAATCATGATTCAGGAGTATTAGTTATGGATGAGATAACTCACTTTAGTACTTTAGATTTAGCTTTAATAAATAAATGGGCAAAGAAAAATAATATATTTATATTAGGTCTAGGGGATGATACTTAGTCAGGATATACTACTGATAGAATGATAGCTAATATAGATACTGATAATGCCTTCTGTTTACGGACTCCTAGACTTGCTATTTCTTTAAGGAACGGTAATATACAACAATCGTCTGATACTAAATTATTATATAAATTAACCTAGTAGGTACGAGCTTTAATAAATGATGTAATGCCTAAAGATAAATATATATAGGCTCGTAATGCTATTAAGAATTACTCACCTAGATATAGTTATTCCTCTGGAGAATTACATGGAACAGTTATAACTGATTCTTTTGACTAGTGGGATATGATTCCTAAAGACACTCCTAAAGGTATAGCTTATATTGGACCTAATGATATCACTAGTAAAATTCCTTCAGCTGTTAAATTTAATAATGTTAAAGAATTACAAGGTTAGGAATTTGATTACTTAATTTATGAAGGTAATATTACAGCTCAAACTGAAGATTATAGTGATACAGCAGTTGGTGATTTATTAAATAATTCAAGGGAGTTATATACATTAATAAGTAGAGGTATTAAAGGAGCTGTTATTATATCCCCTAACTCTGGATTTAATAGTACGGAAGAATTTTATACAGGAGATACTACTGATTTCTCTCAATATGCAGAAGAACGTAGAAATAATTTAATTAATGAGTTATCGGGATATACTTATAATCTAGCTACAAATACTAACACAGAAGAAACTAATAATTCTTCTGAAGGAACTGTAGAAACAATAACTCATTATAATATGGCTGATTTAGACGAAATGGTAGCAGATTTAAATATAACTCCTACTGATAAAGAGTCTCTAGATTCTGAGAATAAAGAGGCTAATCAATTTACAATGGAATCTATATTAGATGCTCCGGCAGAAAACAGTTTTGATAGATGCTATGGTAATTTTAGTTTACTAGGATTAACGAGAAATTCAAAAAAAGAATGGATTCAAGATATTAATTCTAATGATTTATCTGATATTGGAGTAATAGCTAGATTTAATAATGCTAAACAAATTATCTCTGAAGGTAAAGACAAAGATAAATTAGTACGCCAATTACTTACATTAAAATATGCTTTAATGTAGGTTAGAAGAACTGATACTGATGAAAGATGGGACGGAGTAACTTTTATGGCTAATCATCCAGAATTATCCCAATATTTTAATTCTCCTGAAACCTTTGAAAATTTAAAATATTATGTAACTTTAAGGGAGAAAAAAAATACTGATTTATTAGTAGGATTTTCTGATTTAAATAATGATAAAGTATCATTCAATTATAATGGAAAGTAGCTAGTTGCGGTTGTTGAAGCAAAATGGACTACTACTGATACTGAAGGCAATTTGGTAAATAACACTATAACTTTAGGGAGTTTACCTAATCCCGATAAAAATGGTTCATATTCTAAATATGCAGATGAACATCCAGAATTAATACCTATTTATGATAATTATGTGAAATAGTTTAAAGCTATTTATGATGAAGGGGGTTAGAGAGAAATAAATGCCCCTAAGAATCTGATAACTTTATTGAAAAAAACTAATTCACAAATTCCATTCTAGAAAGTTAGACCTTAGCAAACATGGAAATGGGAACGTACTATTAATGGTGAAACTTTTAAAGGAACTACCGAAGGAATCTTAAGAGATGCTGATACTATAGATAAAGCAGCCTTAAAAGATAGAGGCTATCTGTCAGTATCTGACCCTATAGTTTATATGGGAGGGGCAAATACTCTACCAGGATTAAATCCTAGAATGGAAGGTTAGGTAATTTACTTAGTATCTAGTTTACCTAATATGAGTACTGAAGAATTAGTACAAATGTATTGTAATAATAAATTAAATACTAATTCTGATAACTTAGATAGAATGAAAGTACGTATGATAGCTCCTACTCATAGAGGATTATCTTTTTAGGATTTAACTAATTAGGTTTGGCAAGATATGTATACTTTAAAAGCTACTGAGACTGAAAGTGCTAATAAATATCCATAGGATTAGACTCAATTAGGTCTTAGAATGTACACTCATTTATGGAATACAAGAGCTAATTTAAAAAGAGTACTTGCTGCTTTACAAGCTAATCCTAATGATACTTTACATATATATAATCAATTTAGAAAATTGAATCCTGAAGGATTAGAAAATAAAAATCTACGTTATTATATAGGATGGGATGAAAAAGATAGAAATGAAGCTTTCTTAAAATTTACTAATAATACATATTCTTGGGATGATAATATTCCAATAGTTGATGGTTTAAGAGACGCTTTTATAACAGAACAGAAATCATTAAAAGAATCTGATCCTAATAAATTAAAATATTATATTTACGCTACTCCAGAATATATGTAGTAGATGCTTAAAGTAGTAGATGGAGCTTTAGCTCCATTTAAAGATTTTATTACTTTAAAAACTTACAATGAAGATGGCACTACTTCTAACTTTGATGAATCTAATTATATAACTTTTGATAAATAGGGTAATACTAATGATATTCGTAAGTTATTTATGCACTCTCTAAATGACTATCAAGAAAATAGTAGAACCTATGAATTTGCTTTCCCTACTTATGATTCTAATGGAAATGAACGTACGGTATTTGTAAATCTTGATTAGGATGTAATAAAGTCTTAGCAACAATTGGCTGAAGCTAGAAATAATTAGTATAAACCTTGGAATATTTTTAAAATAGTGCCTATGATACTTACTAAAAATTATAGATTTGTGTCAATGGCTATGTCTCCACAAGGTAATAAACTTTGGAATAAAGATTCCAATAAATATAAATATAAATACGCTGACTCTGAAGGTAATAAACAAGTAAAAGTATTACCAATGTAGGATTTGATAAAAGCTGGTCAGGAAATAGGAAATACTACAGAATTTACTAATATAATAGATTTGATTTTTCATGGCACAACCAAAGTGCAAGATCCAAATGTATTTAGAGAATCTACTGCTCCCTTTAGATGGGGCATATGGGCATATCCTAGAGTAAACTATGAATAGGGAACAGAATTATTATATAAGAAAAATTCAGCTGATAGGGGTATTGCATATTTTAGAAAAATAAGAAATACTTCAGGGACTAATAACATTAATAGCTTATATATGTCTAATGTTATTCCTATTCCTTTAGCGGATATATCTTTAAACAAGCGCTCAGATATCACTACTAAAGAATAGCCTGCAGAGCAAATACTTTCTGGAGTAACTAGTAATATTAATACTATAAAAAGTATGGGAGTAGTTACTGGAGATTATAGTACTACAGAAGAAGCCTTAACAGCTCATAATAAAGAATTGTCTTTATTGGACTCTGCTTCTATAGAAGGGTTTTCAGAAATACCTTAGTTGTTACAGTTAGAGGATGGAAAATTAAATTATATAAATTATCAAACTGAAGATATTATTCAAGGATTTGATTTTAAGACTGGAGAATCCAAAAATATATTTAAGAGTATTGACGACGGCAAATATTATGTGGTTAATAATGATGGTATAGTAGAAGAATATAAATTAAATTCAGATGATTCCAGTAAAAAGAAGAAACTTATTGAAGAAGCTATTAAAGATAAAGAAGTCTTAAATAGAATGTATGATGAATTAGTTGCTACTACAGATGAAATGGGATATGATGAAGATACTATAGCTGAAGACTATATATCAAGAGATGATTTTGTAAATTTATCTTCAATAGAAGATATAAAAAGTAAAATAGAAGAAATATTAGACGATACTGCTGCTGATGGTGAATAGCCAGAAGGTAAGTATCTAGATAATATTTTAGATTATGAAAATTGTTCTATTAATTTAGTTTAATAAATGGCTTGTAAAGAACTTATTAAAATAACTGGTACTGATAATATGGAATCAGCACAATCACTATTAGATTTTTTAACAAGATTAGATTCTAAATAGTGGAAAAATTTAAAAAATGATGATGCTAAATTAATGAAGGTTATATCTAAGTCAGTGTACTTACCCGAAGAGGGTAAGGCACTTACTTAGGATGATATAATTCATTTAAAAGCGGTGCAACAACAGATAAATCTGTTAGCTAATAAATTTGAAAATATTAAAGGAGATGATTTAAGTAAATTATTAAAAATATTTGAACCATCAACTACTACATAGGATGAATCTATTAACTAGGAATAGACTATAGATACAGCTACTCAATAGATACTAGATGCAATTAAAGCTTAGCAGGAGGAATTAGTGGTTACTAATAAAGAACTTCTTGATATAGCTTATGTAAACAATAAAGGATATGATAGATTAAGAAAATTTGATTTAACTAGAAATGTAATTAATTCAGTGTTTGTTGCAAAAAACGGATATGAATTAAATTCTAGTGAATGGGATATAAATAATAATATAGCTAAGCTAAAAAATGCATGGCTTAATATTATTAGTTCTTATTTGGGTATGGATACTGAAAATATGTATACTCAAATGAATGGGATATTAAAATATAACCATAAAGCAGATGATATTATAGAAGCTTTTAAACATAAAATATATAATTATGAGTTTAATACTTCATTAACTTCTGATATAGACTATAGAAATGCTATAGCTGCATTTTTTAATCTTATAAATTTTGATGAAGATATTAAAGAAATTATTGGTAGAGATTTAAAGGTAATTGGTAACTCTAATCATAGTTTCGGTAATAAAAATATGCCTTACATTTTAAAAGGAGAATCATCGTTACGTAAGAGTTGGTCTGACAATGAGCTGATAAATGGACTCACTAATATATCTTAGATGTCTAAATCTTTATTTAAGGTTATCCCATATATCAGTCAAAATGGAAAAGATGAATCTCAGTTTATTGATGATATATCAGCTATTACTGCTTTTAGTCATTTAAGACAAGAGTTATCTAGCACTAATAATATATATCTTACCCAATTAAAACAGCGAGCTTAGGTTTTTAGAGAAAATTCTAATAAACTATTATATGATATATTTAATAACCCTCATATTGAAGATATTATAGGAACATTTGAATAGAGAGAATAGGATATATTGCATTCTATTAAATAGTGGGGATTTTCTGATAATGGTTTATATAAAAAGCAATTAGGAAATGTTACTCATAAAGCCACAATATTAGATTGTATCGTAACTTCTATGATTTCGTTAGACCCTATGAATTATCAGCAAGTTTACATAGTAAACGAAGGTAATAGAATTACTTCTAGAGTATCTTTAAAAGATAAGTTTAATTATAATAGGGAAGCTTTAAATACTACTGAAACTATTAATAATTAGAATGACGATACTACTTCTATGGATAATTCTATGGTAGTTCATAATAACTCTGGTAAATTAGATTATATAAATCCAGCTGGAGTTGCTGTACCCAATACTTATCAAATTAGACATGGCAATCTATTAATAGTTGTAGGACCTAATACTAGAAAAACTAATCTTCAAGGAGTGTTATCTACTAATCCTAGTAATTTAGATATATATGTATTTAAATTAAATGGAAATACTTTAGAAAACGTTACTGGTTAGTATATAGGAGGCGATTTTAATGAGAAAGCTATAATTAATGGAAAAGTTGATACTAGATTTACTGATATGTTTTCTTTTATAGAAGATTCCTTAGGTCTAAATACAGTATCTGCTGAGTAGTTGCAAAAACAATATACTTAGATGTAGAAATTGTTTGGACATGGTACATATAACGGATTTACTGGAATGTTAGTAACGGCTATTAGAAATGAAATAGCTAAACATCTTGTAGGATATTATCACGACTTTGTAGAAAATTATCCATAGGCAGCTGCTTCACAATTATCTATAGCTAACTTTTATGATTCAAGTATTAATACTTTATTACCAGATACTTACAGCAATATAAATTTAAAAGCCGTTCGAGGCTCTATTGCTAGACCAGGAGAAACTGGGACAGAATTTAGAGTAGCAAATGCCTATATTGATAATTGGTTATTTGCTTTTGGTTAGTCTAAAAAAATAGTAGAAGGTACTAATATTTCTGCCGTAACTTCTAATTCAGAAGGTTCTAAAATACCTAATTATAGACAATATTCCATCGGAAATAATATTTAGGAATTATTAAGAGAACAAGTTAATTCAGAGAATAATTATAGAGGTCAAGAAGTAAGAACTAGTGCATCCTCACAATTATTATTTGTTGATAATCTAACTCATGGTACTAATTTAGTTATGGATGGAAGATTAGATTTGGAAGCTGTTGATATGTATGGTAAATCAAAACAATTAAAAAATATGAGTTCAGCCGAGCTAGCTTATCATGGTATTATAGATAACTTTTTTACTCATTTATTTGATGAGTCTAACCCATATGTAACTATAAAACCAGCAGATTATTCTGATAAAACTTCTGATTTTGTATATTCTATAAAAACTAATGTAAATGTTGCAAATATTGGAGTATCTTTAAATAAAGCTACTAGAGAAGATATACAAAAATCATATATATTATCTATAGGATAGTTTTACAAACGTTCTTTAAATAATACTTTATATGATTTAACTAGGGCAATTAATCGTTAGAAATTTCCTTCGTATCCCTTAACTACAGAAGCTAATACTACAATAGGATGGGGAGAAGATGGGTTATATCATGTAGGATATAATATGACTGAGGATTAGTTACTAGAAGCTAGCAAAATATTTGATACTTGGGCTACTACAATACCGACAAATTCTACTATATAGATTGATGGTAATACTTTTACAACATCTACTTTATTAGCTATGAACCCCGATGATATATTATATCAGAATGCTACTGGAAAAGATGTTACTGTTTCTGAAGTATTAGCACAATCTGAGAAGGGGTTAAAAGAATCAGACTTAATTAAAATGGCTCAAGATGCTGGAATTTCTTTATATGCTAATATTAATTATATTAAAACTAAAGGAAAAATTAATTTAAATCCTTTAGCAGTTTATTTAGGAAGTTAGCAATTTAAACCAGACTAGTTTACTAGAAGATGGCAAATGGAACAAGCTAGTTTCTTAGATACTTTATTAAAAAAGGGATTTAAAGTTAGGCTTACTCAGACAATTAATATAGATCCTGAAGGAGATTTGCCTCCTATAACTAAATCTTTACCAGCATAGGAATTAGTAACTAAATTCTTTTAGAATTCTAATTTAAAATCTTGGAGAGAATATACAGATTCTGAAGGTAATACTAAAGAATGGAATTTAGGACAATGGATAAAAGGAGATTATCTAGTTCTAGGTAAAGCTATTGATAAAAATGGAAAGAGTACTGATTTATTGTTTGATGCCTAGTTGCCTAAAAATGCCAGTAAAATAATTATGAATCCTATGTTAGAGTATTTCTTTAATGTAGATAATTTATTATCTGGTAATATGCGATATACTATATTGGGTACTGAATTATCCGATCCATTAAAATTTAAAGATTATAATTCAGTTAAAGGAGCTTTGATTAACTCTTTAACTTCACAAATAAATTAGACTTCGGATGTTAATGAGCAATAGCGTTTATAGAATATAAAATCTTAGGCAATGTCTATAGATTTTGAAAAGGAGTCTATTCAAAATATGAAGTTCTTAGCAGAAAATGCTCCTATGTTATTTCATGCGGAGGAAGCTAACTTATGGAATACTAGTAATAAACGTGCTAATATAGTTTCTGCTACTATGATACCTTTTACTTTAGGAACATAGCAGGGAATTAATAAGAATATAAATGCAGCAACAATCGAAGATATTTCAGCATTTGTTTGGAATTTTAAGGGATAGAAAGATAGTCCAATAGACGCTATGGATGGTTCTACTTTTATAAATCCTATACAAGCAGTATTTGAATCTTGGTCTTTAGGAGGACAAACAATAGGAATGGATAAAAAGACTATTGGTCATGCTTATGATAATAGAACAGGAGCTGTAACTTTATGGAAACACGCTACTTATGCTATGACTAATGAAAGAATGAGGATGTCTTCTAATTCCGAAATAAATCTTACTAATATGTTTAAAAAGATGTCGTCAATGAAATTTGGACATATTGTGGATAATAATGGAATAGATTTAAATCTAGTTACTAGCAGAGGTATGACCTTTAATAATTTATACTATGAGTCCGGACCTAATCAATTTAGAAAGATTTATTCTTTAAATTATGATGAATCAAATAATTTATATTATACTAAAGAGTTTGATGTAGATATAAACGGTCATAAAATTAATGATACTTTACATATTGAATATTAGGTATTTGATTCTAATACTTAGGAAAAATTAACACCTGAAGAATTTAATAATAGAAATGGTGAAGGAGTTGAAACTATAAATTCTGTTTATGAATTACATAGAGCTTTAGGAGGAATTTATAGTAAAGAATTAACTCTTGGTACAAATATTTTAATTGATTCTGAAGGTTCTAATTTAGCTACCGCATAGGTTTTAAATAATGCTACTTATATAGGCTAGAATGGGGATTTTGTTTAGCCTTATAAAATGAAAATGATTCATTACTTAGCTAATAAGTCTGGTTCTAAGAGAGCTTAGGGAAATATAAATTCTAAAGCTAAATGGTTTAATAATGAACCTTTGACTTATGTTCCTATGACTATGATGCATTATGGAGTGCAACTTGATGCTGACCATGAGAAAGACGCAGGAGAAATTACTCAACCTACACAGGCTATAACAGCATTAGAGTAGGGAGGAAATTTACATAATTTGTCTAAACGAGTTTATTATGAATTAGGACAATTAGCAATGGAAACTTGTAAATTAGAGTTAGATACTGCTAATAAATTTCTTGAAGCATATAATTAGGGTAAACAATTAACTCCTTCAGAAGTACAGGAAATTACTGAAAATATTGGACAATTAGTTGCAGCTAGCTATTCTCAACAGAGTGATGCTGAGTTGGGGGATATCATTTTACAAGGTATTTCTAAAGTATTAAAGTCTAATAATGAAGAGTTAAAGTAGAATTTCTCTATTCCTTTTAGTGATTCTACTTTATATGGTAGTTTGTTACCATCTATCGCCACAGTTATTAATAATAAGGGTATTAAAGGTAAATATAAAGGATTAGCTTTAGTATTAACTCCAGGATTTAAATATGTACAAACTTTTAAATATGGAGGAGAAACTCATATGGCATCTGATGTATATAATGATGCTTTAGAGGCTATGAATAATGGTACTTTTAATCCTCTAAATTATCGCCCGGCGATTAATGGAAAAAATAAAAGTGTATTATTATCTAGCACCTAGGAAGGAAGAACTTCTCAAATTACAGACAAAAATTTATAGATATTATCACTATCTTCAGACTATCAAATTAGAAAATAGCAAATAATAGATTGCTATTTGCTATATTAGCAATAGTTAGAAGAGGCTAAGGGTAATATAAATTATGAAGAATTTGTACCTTCTGATGTAGTAGATATTGTCTATCAAGTTAAAGGAGTAAATTATAGAACTCATTTAGCCTTAGATAATATTGATACCTATTATGATTTTATTGATGCTAATACTAATAATACCTTAAAAGAATATTTATTAAATCAAGGAGTTTTAATTGACCCTAATTCTGAAATAATTTCATTACATCAAGATGTAATGCATGGAAGGGACTTAGCTCCAGAGCGTATTACATTTGACTATGGTACTACAAATTCTGACGGTACTTTTAATAAAGTAGGACATACTAATATATTCTTAATAGATGGTATTAGAAATAATAGAAAAAATTCTAGTATGCGTAAAGATTCATATTAGAAAATTTTAAATGACTTACATAAAGGAATAGTAACTATTAATGGTCAGTCATACACGATACAAAATAAACAATTATAGGCTGCTGAGAATGTAATGCCTAATATATACAGTAAAATATTTGGAGTTGATAATTTATCATTAATAGAAGCTAGAAAATTATTATAGACTAAAATTGGAAAAGCTGAATATTACCAACCTAAAGCTTTTAAAGGTAACTATGATTTAGCTTTTACTACTGGAAATAATAAACACACTTACATAAGTTTCTCAGAACCTAACATAAAAAATGATTAGGATGTATTTTATAGAGAGAAAGATATTTCTAATAATGTAATAGCTAAAAAAGAAGGAGAATTAACTTGGTTATATAAAGTATCTAGAGATAAGCAGTTACTTTATAAAGTAGGTCTTCGTACAAGCGAAGGGGATTTATATATAGTAAAAGAATACGGAGTTACTCAGTAGAAAGGCTAGGGAGAAACTGATAAATACAATTACTACTATATTGATATTAATACTTTAAGAAAAGCTGGTATAAACGATTAGGAAATATCTAGTATAATTAATGATATTTATAATTAGAAATTTTATTTAGGAGTTGAAATAAGTGATTCTTAGAGAAATTCTTAGAAAGAAATTGATTTAATAACGGACTCTTTTAAAGAAGCTAATCTTAAATAGTTTATTAATAATTAGTTTTCATTAGTTGGAGATGTTTTAGAAGATGCTAGAAATGAATACTACTAGAATAAACAAAAATACTTAATGTCTTCTTTTGAAAAGACTTTAGATACTGTAGCTGACCGTATTCCTACTGCTTCTTTGCAATCTTTTATGAAAATGAGAACTGTAGGATTTACCTAGATTAATAATAATAGAATTTATGTCTCTCATTTTTAGGCATGGCTTCAAGGCGCCGATTATAAGTAAAATATATATTGTAATCGTAAAATCTTGCTAACTGCTGGAAAACCTTAAATGGCAATCAGCAACCAAGGCTTTTATAAGCAAGGCTCACAGACTATCTCGAAAGAGAGTAGGAGAAATCCGAAACGCAAGGCACATTTTGTGATGATATAGTCGGGCTTATATCGAAAGATATAAGGTATAACGGATATAGATAAAGCCTATGTAATGGGCTTTAATTTTGATGATAATGGACAATTTATTGGCTGGAGTAATCTATTCGATTATTCTTCTAATGAAGCTCTTGAATCATCTTGTTCATTACCTGTTCCTAGAAATTCTAGATGGGTAAAATCTAATAATGGAATAAATATTGAAAGATATGCTAATGAAGCACAACAAGCATATAATTCAGATAATATTATTCTAAGAAATACTCTTATAAATAAAATATTAGATAGTATAGAATATTCTCCAGGAAGTACTATTGAAGTTAATTACTCTAGTCCTATATTAGATTAGCTAATTAATGATATTAATAATCACGAAAGTACTAAATTATCTGGAGATAATAAAATATTAGCTTTCCAAAATGCAGTATCTTGGACAACTCAAGCTATTGTAAATGATGAAAGAAATTTATTAGATTCCTATAGTCCTACTAATGTAGAAGGAATGAAATAGGTAGTTAAAGATAAAAAACTTGCTAGTGATAGTAGTACCTATACACAATGGAATCCTGCTACTAAGTGGGTATTATAGGAAGAAAATTTAATCGGTAAAAATGTAATTTCTGTAGCTGCTAACGCTGAAAAAGTATATTTTAGTTTATTACATTATTATAATGAGATAGTAAGACATCCTGAAAAGTATAGTAAAGATTTATATACTTTTGCTAAATCTTTTGAAGGAGTGTTCATGAATACTGATGGTACTCCAATTATAAAAGAAACTATTGGAGGTATTAATTTTAATAATGATAGTAAATTAAATAAATTATCTATTTTACTACTTAGTTCTAATTCTGAACTAAATAATATTAAAGATTCTCTTATTTAGGAATTATATTAGGGCAATACTACAGAATATGAACAAGATTTTATAAATGCTTATAAAAATAATGAATATTCTGAGAAATTACAAACTTTATTAAATAATATAGATATTAAATTAAGTGAAGATGAGGCTAGATATATGCCTTTGATGTAGTCATTAATTAATAATTCTACAGATCCTTCTGATTTAATATCTCAATTACTTAACTCAGCTACTGACAATGCGAAAGAGCTTATTTTAAATAAAATAAATGCAGGAATGAACCTAGCTGGAGTACACGGTTATTTAATGATAATGGGATTTTCGTTAGATTAGATTGTAGATTTAATGACTTCTCCAGTAGTACGACTTATAGATAGATTAAGTAAATCTGATATGTTCTCGGATATGGGAATTAGAAGTAATAGTGTCTAGAAAGTACTAGATTAGTTAATTTCTAATAATCCAGAAAAATAGAAAGACTGGTTTAAATATATTTTAGACCCAACATCTATTAATAAATATGACCCAGGTTAGGAAACTATTGTAGGACAAACTTTACTTAATCTTCTGGATAATACTTCTATTACTATGGAAGATGGTGCTACTACATTTAGCTTAATAGATGGCATTTATGTAGAAACTTTTGATAATCCTATGAGGGGTGAAAGCACAACTAAAACTTATAAAAGGTTAAGAGATATTCCAAAATAGTTTTAGGAAGATGTAGAATTAGGATTACGACAAAAGTATAATGAAGTATTCTTAAATAAATTAAAAGGTTTTAAATCAGTACATAGAGGAGCTAGAGAAACTACAGCAGCTGCGCAACTATTATTTAGTATGAATCAAGGTATTCGTACTCAACAAAATGAATAGTTAGCTTTTGAAAATCGTTTTAACAATTTTATAAAAGGATTTGATGAAATTCTTCCTAGTATTGATGATATTAAGAAATTACAAGAAAAATACTCAGGAAAATTATTACCTGGTACTTTAAATGAACAAGGTACAGATTTAGCGGTAGATTTAGAAGCACTATTTAACAAAGTAAAGGAAATACATCCTAATTATTCTAATAACTATATTTATGGTATAGTAGCGCAGAGTATTCAATCAGGAATATACAAAAACTTTAGTTTTTATGAATACATGAAAAACACTCCTATACGAGTACAAGAGTTAGATGGGACTATTAGAAATACTGATTATAGAACTTTAGCTACAGAATACTATAATTTAATAAAAGATTCTATAAATGTATTAGATGTTATAAATCACTCCGATTAGTACAGTGTTTATTTAGAATTACAAAAAGCTGCTACTATAAGTACTGATATAGCATCTTAGAAGAGCCAACTAGTTAGAAAATTTTATGAGATACTTCGTAGAGATAGAGGTTATATAGACTCTAAAAAATTAAATCAAATATAGAGTTATATTGATTAGGCTTATATTTAGCAATACTTAACTAATATTAGATTAAAAGTAGAGGATGGTACAATACCATTTTCATTTCCATTATAGTCTGGTCAAAAGTTATTAAAAGATAGTAGACCTATAAAAGTAATTTCTAATACTGAAATTACTATGAATAGTCGTGATAATATTGCCACATTTAAATATTGGTTCCATAAGTACTTAATCCCTTCTTTAAAGAAAGGTTCTTATTGGGATGGAGAAAAAATGTAGGAATTTCCAGAAAACAGATTTATTGATGGCTTATTAGTAAAAAAAGACCATGGGGTTCCTTCGTTATCTTTAGATATTGATATGTTAAATATTAGTAAATCTAGAGAATCTACATTACGATATGCTGCTTATGAGGAAGACTTTAATAAACTTATTAATTATAAAATAGGTTAGTTTAATTTATAGGATATGTTTATGATTTACAATTTATTTGTAAATTAGAATAAATATGGATATAATAGATTAACTACTCTATTTTAGAGTAAGTTATTAGAGGATGTGCATAATATTGGCAATCCTTAGTATATATATAGTGCTTTAATGCAGTGGTATTAGCATTTAGGATAGGCTGATAAAAATAATATCTAGCAAACTATAGATACTAAAGATTTACCTATTGAAGAAGCTATAAATGCTTTAGGAGTTACTTTGGAAGGATTTGATATATACTCGGCTCCTTATGTAGAATCTCTTACATAGGCAGGTAGTAATAGAATGGTTCGTATAAAAGACCCTAGAAATACCCCTACAAATGGATTAATAATGTTATATGACACTAAAAATCATAAATTTGTAGACGCTTTATCAAGAATATCTGAAGGTAAAGATAATCAGAGAGAGTTAATAGAGCGATTAAAAATAAATAAAGAATATTATCCTATAAATATAGATTTACAAGAGCAAATTAATAAATTAGAATAGATGTTTAAAGATATTGTTTCAGGAGGCTCTAGCCTATACGATATGACAGTATCTGGTAAAGTAAAAATTAGAGTTAATTGCTAATGAGTTGTACTATTACGCTAAATATTGGCAATAATAAAATTACTTTGGACGGAATAGACGAAAATTCCGTCCAAAGTTTTTATGATTATTCCAATCTTATAGAAGAAATAAATAAACAAGGAAAAACAGAGGATTTTATTAAAGCTATACAGCAAGTAGGAATAAACGAATCTTCTATATATGTAAATAAAGATATGTAGGGATTGTAGGATAGCAAGCAGTTTTTTTTACCTAATATGACTTATAAAGAGTTTAGATCTAAATTTCCTACTGCCCCCGAATTAGATAATATAAATATATTATATGTAGATAATTTAAAAATAAATGGTTCTGATACCGCACTAGTATATACTACTAAAGATACTTAGGGAAATGACTTATATATAGTACAAAAGGGTGGAGAGCAATTATTTATCAATTATTTAAATAAAGTATAGGCTATATAGAATAATGAAATTCCTAGCAATTTTATAAATTTTATAAAAGAATTAGAGCAATCTGATGAGTCTTGGTTAAGAAAGTTCTCTTCTTATTCATTTAATTAGTCTTCTAGTAAAAAAGCTAGAGAAGGATACGAAGGAAGTACTAAAACAGCTAGAGAAGTTCTTATTAAATATTTACAAGACCCAGAAAGCTTTTATGAGTATTTATTATCTGGAAAGAATGCTAATTTTAAACAGAATGTCGAACGAATTAGAAAAATAAAAGAGGCTTTAAACTCTTTAAATAATTATGATATACCTAGGAACTATGGAACTCCCTTTGCTAATGCTTTAATGATGCATACTACATATAAGAAATTTAATGGTAATATGTATAGAGCAATTTCTTTATAGCAGTTAAAAATTTTAACCAAATAGGCTTCTCCTGAGTTATATGAGGGATATTTTTCTAAAGATAATCCTGACCCTAATACTATACAAACTAAAGTAAATTTAGTATTACGTCAATTATTTTGGCATACTGATGGTTAGGAGAATCTAAATACTAAGGGTATACAAATAGAGGCTATTTATAATGGTAATATATACTTAAATATCTAGTCTCCAACCTTTGAAACTAAATATGGGTATACTATAAAGACTCAAAAAGCGTATCCTCATCAAGAGCAAGAATATAAAGGATATAATATATATTCGGCAGTAATAAATGGCAATACTAAATTTATGGTTGCTAAAGGAGTATTCACTGATTAGAATATTGGAAAAACTTATGATAGTTTATAGCAAGCAAGAGATTTTATTGATAAATCTTTTAAAGAAGATATTCTAAAAAAAGGGATACTGCTTGATTTATATAAACCTGATGAACATGGTGAATAGTTTTCTTTGACTACTTATAATTCTACAATACTTCCTGGGCAAGTGCTTCGTTCTATAAATGTACAAATAGATAATAAAGCTTTTACTAATCAAATTTTAAATTTTAATTCTGAGTAGGGTTTAAAATTTATACAGCAAAATAATAACACTGTAGATATTACTTAGTTAGATAGCTTGGAAAAGATATTAGTAACTGCTGCTAAAGTATAGGAAGGCTTAAATAAAGGAGTTCAAGAAAATTTAACTGAATTTGTTAGTAATCTCAATAACTATAACTATTATTATGTCAATAATGTAGACCAGAGTAAAGGTATGTAGCATATCATTCAATTATAGGAAATATCAAATATAAAAAGCAGTGCCAATAGCCCTATTGGATGGGTATCTATGCCTTAGAGACTAACATATTTTGCTAATAAAATAGAATCTAGATTTGGAATACCTACATAGGTTCTAAATAAATAGGCTATATCTTAGAATTATGGAGAACAATTCACTGATAAAAAAGCTTTTATTAATAATAACGAAATAATTATTAATGGAGAATTAGCAACTAAATAGGATGTAGCACATGAATATATGCATATATTTATGGGTATTGTTAAAAGCCAACCTGATTTGCAAGAAGACTATTTAGCTTTATTATAGGATTTGGTCGAAAATACTGAACAAGGATAGTCTCAGTTATAGCAATATCAAAATGTATCAGAATATTCTGATATGGCTAGAATTGATTTATATGAGGAAGTCGCTGCTAATATAATGGGAGAATATTTATCAGCATTAAATCCTAATACTTATCCGCCAATATTTAGAGAGTTTAGAAAATTTATTCAAAATAATACCTTTAATTAGGATTTAAAAGAAAATATACTAGATTTCACTGATTTTGCTGTAAATAATACTTATAAAATAAATACTAACAATAAAGAACGTTAGATTACTAATTTTTTATAGACAGCATTACAAAATAATATTATTAAAGAAATTTGTTAATGAGTTGTAAATATTTTTTTAATGAGGTGTCTAAGAAATCAGAAAAAACATATTAGATACTTCAATAGCTTGTTGGAGATAAAGGTTTATCTTATTTTGAATTGCATAATTTAATTTCAGATAACTTAGATTTAGCTAATTATAGTGATATTCTATTTTCTGCCTAGGAGGATGTTTCTAAAAAATTAACTGAACTAAAAGCCTCACACCTTATATTTGATAAATGGGGTAATATAGTAGCAGATGACCCTGAATCAGGTGTTTATAATATCCAGCATTTTTTAGATAGTCAATATTTTGATCCAGAGTAGAAATACTATACTAAAATGAATGATGAGAATTATAAAGATGCTTTACGAAAAAGAGGATATACAGAAGATTAGATTAACCAAGAGTTTGCTCGCTTTAAATTAATTGGTGCTGATGCTTATGCTATTCATTATATAGTTAATAATTTAACAGTACCTCACGTAAATGACCCATATACTTGGAATGTATAGGCAGCTACAGTTATTGGAAATAAAATAACAGAATTAGAACAGGAAATTACTTCTAGAAAAATAAAAAAGCAAAATACTGAATTTCAAGAATCTTTGTTAAATAGTTTTCATAGAGTTTTAGATAGTGTAAGTAATCATAGTAATTTAGGTTCTCAAATTTTGTAGTCTTTAATTACCACTGCTAAAGAAAATAAAATGGGGACTAATACTAAGAGAGTAAGAAATCTTAGTGTTACCCAAGAAATTAAAAATTCTAATATAAGACTTCGTGGACATATTGATTAGGTAATAGTTGATAAATATGGAAATATTTCTATTTATTAGAATGTAGTTTCCAGCTAGTCTTATGATAACTGGATAAAAATTAAAAAATAGAAGTTTGAATTAGAATTATCTTTTTTAAAGAAAATGTTACAATCTAAAGGATTTAATGCTAATAGAATTAGCTTACATTTAATTCCTACTTAGATAATATATAATGATGATGGCACTATAAAAGATATTCGTATGGATAAACCTAAAAATATTTAGGTTCAAGGAGAATATCAATTAGGAGATATTGATGATGCTGTAGAAGCTTATATAGATGCTTCTGATTTAAGTTTTGGAAATATTGATGATAAAGTCTAGACTGCTTTAGATAAAACTAATTTGATGTTTTTAAATGCTAATATTACTCAGAATAGAATAACTAAAACTATTGATAGTTATATAGCTTCTCAATATAATCCTAGAACAGGTACTGGAGATATTATAAAATTAGAAGATGACCCTCAAGGATATAATTATGCAGTAACTATTGACGGAGAAGTTCATAAAATAAAAGAAAATTCTTTACCAAAAAATAATGAAGAATTAAAAGAACTTTTACAAAAAGAGTTTGATAAAAAAGAGAAACAAATAAATACGGTACTTGACACTTTAGTTAAATAGATTCAAGTTGCTCGACATAATCCTGAAAATACTACATTCGAAGCTTTTAAAAGAAGTAATTATAGATTAATTTCTTTATTAGGTAAATACATTGAACCTTCTTATATAGCTGGCGAGCCCGTGTATGAATGGAATATTATTGATAATGAAGCTTTAAGAAATGCTCATATTTTATTATTCAAAAATAGTAAGGGACAAATTGATGTAGTCTCACTTGCTAACTATAATTTATATGAAGTAAATAAGCATAGAAGTAATGGTTCTAATATTATGAATAGTTATATTATGGATAACCAATCTGGTGATTTATATAACTATGATTGTTCATTCGGACATATGGAATAGATAAGAACTTTAAATATACTTAATGAAATATTACCTTCTTTAGATGGTAATTTTAAATTAGGAAACATTCAAATAATATCTACATATGGTAGAGGTCAGGGAATGTATAGTACGGCTTCTGATTTAATTACAAAATATTATTCTCCAATATTAGAAGTAGTAAATAAATATAATAATGAAATTAAATTAAATAATAATTTTGGAAATATTAATTTTGTGGATTAGTATGATTTAGTTTCTAGTTATATAGATGATTTTTTAAAATTATCATCATATCTTGATACTAACCCTATTCGATATAAATTAAAAGATGCTAAAGAGCAATTAGAAAATGCTAACTCCGAATCAGCTAAACGTACTGCTTTACAATCATTTTTAGAATACTTATAGAATAATCCTGTTATAAAAAATTTATAGAATGGGACATCTGATATAACTTATGCTAATGAAAACACTAAAATGTTGGCTAATATATATAATCAGGCTTGTTATGAATATACTAAGTTGATGGGTGTATATGTAGAAACTAAGTATAAACCTTTAAGTTGGCTTGAAAGTAACATAATGAAACCTGATGCTAATTCGGATAATAATTATAGAACTATTAAATAGATTGTTACTCAAACTACTTTTAGAGCCAATGAAAGAGTAATGGATGCAGCTAATCCTATTTAGAATTTTACTAGAGAATATTTTAATAAAGCAGGGTATTCTACAATAGAAGGTTCTTTAATAGGAGATGAAAATAAATATTTTGATAATATGTTTATGCATAATGATAAAGGGGATAAAATTATGATGTTTAAAAACCCTTATAAAGATGATGCTGCTAACTATATGACTAATAGTGAAAAAACCTTTTTAAAAAGAGCTCTATTTGAATTTGCTAAAGTAACTTACTCTATGCATAATAAATCTTTTGATTTTACAAGCTATGAAGACCCAGAATTTGCTAAAGCAGTTGAAGAATAGGAGGTTCTCCGTTATGTTCCTTTAAAAAGAGCTTCTAGTACTTTATCGGTTAAATCTTTAAAAAATGGGGTAAACCAATTCTTTGATACTATTAAAGGATTTACTTCCAAAGAAGATAATGTATTTGCTAAATGGTAGCAAACTCTTGATAAAGAAGGTGCTAATTTATCAATGCGAGATAGATTTGAGAATGGAGTAACTAATCCGTTTGCTTCTAGTATGTCTTCGGATAAAAATGTGAGATAGGAAATATTAAATTAGCATACTAATGATTATTGGGAAACTAATATACCTGCATTACTATATAGTTATATAAATTCTAACGTACTAACTTAGGAATTTAATAAGTCATTAATTTTAGTAAAAGCTGTAATGTTTTAGGCGAAAATGTTAGCTTTAAATGCTGGGAATCTTAAATATCTTGAATGGTTTTAGAAAGAAGCCGATAAATATTTAACTGTTAATGTATTTAATGATACTATATTAGAAGATACTTCTAAAAAATTCTTTACAGTAATTAATCCAGTGAAACATTTTGTGTCTAAGATGTTTTTAAGCTTTAATGTTAAATCAATGTTTAGAGATACTTTAGAAGGATTCCAATAGAACTATATTAAAGCAGCTACTAAATATGGTACTGATATTTCTACAGCTAATTTAACTAAAGCTTATAATATAGTAATGAAAGGTTGTTGCTCTAATGTACGTACAATATCTTTATTAAACCAATTATGTATTAAATATGGTTTATCTAATTTAGATTTTGCTAATATTGCTAATGGTTTAAGAACAGATAGGAGCGGAATTAAACATTGGGATGATATAGCTTATAACACTATGAAACGTCCTGATTTTTTAAATAGAATGACTTTATTTGTAGCTAGAGCTTTACAGGATGGAACCTGGGACGCTTTATCAATAGATGAAAATGGAAAAATTAAATATGATTGGAAAAAAGATAAAAGATTCTAGGATATTATAAAATCCCCTAAGGGTAGTGAAAAATATAATAAAGCTAAATCTTTATATTTCTCAGCTATCAGAGCCTATAATAGAGACCATATTGAATCTTCTATTAGTTATAATGACGATTTACCTTCTCCTTATTCATTAGAAGATATTGATAAAATTAAACAAGTTGCAGATAGTATTTACGGTAATTATGATAGAGGGGGTAGAGCTATGGCTGAAAATATGGCTATAGGAATGACTTTTGCCTAGTTTACTACTTATTCTAATGGTATCATAGCCAACTGGTTTGGAAAGAAACGAGTTATAAAAGGAGATAAAATGGAACAGCAAAAGAATGAAGCTGGATAGCTTTTATATTTTCTAGAAGATGGGACTATTACTACTGAAAATACTGGAGTTCCAGTAATGGATGGTATACCTATGGTAGTGTAGGGAGTATTTCATACATTTGGTGATATATTAGGAATATTATCAGATACTAATTAGGATGATAAAATCAAAAAAATAAAAGAAATGTTAAAAGCTAATCCTAATGATAGATTAAATATTAGAAAGGCTTGGACTAGTTTATTGTGGGCGGCAATTATGGGGATTCTATTTAAAGAAGTATTTGATCCTGGTTATAAAGAATTACTAAAATCTTATGATAGTGATGATTATTTAGCCAGTGCTATAACTTACGTTATGTATAATGGAGGTAAATAGTCTACTTAGAATTTCCATGAGTTTCTAGTTATTCCAGAATATTTTGCAGGAACTGGAAATATGAGTAATGGTATGACTATACCTTTCCAAAATTATCCAACATCATTAGTTAAAAATCTTTTTAATACAGCTACTAATCCTGATAAGCATTGGGGTGAATATATTGTTAATAATATTCCTTCATTATCTATGTTTAAACAGGCAACTTAGGCTTACTATAAAGAAAATTAAAAAAAATAAGGGGCGTAACCCAGGATTTCTCCTGAGCTACGCCCCTTAAAATATATTAATACCAATATAAAGTATTAATTAGGTTATCTTCTTCTATTAGATCTTTTAATATGTTTATATCTACAGTACCAATCATTGTGATCTTAGCATTTGGATTATTAAATAATTCTGGATATATAACTTCAGTATATACAAATCCTTTATCAAAATGATTACAGCATTGCTGTGCCTCTATCACATTTACGTCTAATAAATTTATTTTAAACATTTAATTTTATTTTGTAGGTCTACTAAAGTACCATCATTTTTTATAATTTTATCAAAAGTATAATCATCTAAAGCAGTTTCACTAATATGACTCATCAACTGAATATTAGGTCTTTCTATTCTCCATATTTCACCTCCTAAATCTTTTATCATTTTAAATTCATTAGGATAACGGACATCTGGAATTAATATAGTATCTATTGAGCCATTCTGTTTAATTGCTGCTATTTTGCCAATCATAATATTTACCCAAAAATCTTCAGTAATACTTTGTCTGAAGGCATTACCGACATCCTGAAGTAAATTTCTAACAGTATAATCTTTACCCATCCAAGGAATATTTAATTTCTTAGTCTCTTGTAAAGACATATCATAAGTACCAAATGGAATGAGTAATCCTTGACAACAATCTTTTAAAGAATCTGCAAAGTGTAGGGTAGTACAATGTGCTTTGCTAAATCTACTATAATAATTAGCTACGGTATCTTTACCTGAAGTAGCTTTTCCAGAAATTCCTATTATTACCATTTATCAATATCAGTTATATCCTCTTCATTTTTACAAACATTACATCTTATACTTACTAAATCACCTAATCCAAAAGTTGAAAATATATAACTAAATTTTGGATAACCATTCGTACCCCCATAAGGAGTATCACATTGAGCATTATGTTTTTGTATAAATTCTTTTGCTAATTGATACTCCTTGTCTGTTAATTTAAAATCCAATTTTCTTTGTTTTCTTTTCTCCGAAATCTATTCTTTCTTTATTATAGATTTCCGCTAAAGTTTCCGCTTTATTATCCCCACATATTGCTTTAGTTTTGTCCCTATTTAGAGCTTTAAATTCATATTTTAATTTAAGTCTTCCAGGTCTCAATAAAGCATCATCTATTTCAGTAAGCTTTGCATTAAAAGTACATAAAAATCTAATATTTAAAGCATCCCCTACTAACCCATCAGTAATATTAAGAAGAGAGTTAATTAAAGGATTCTCATGAGTATCTCTACGTTTTAAGATATATTCGCAATCCTCCATTATGATTACAGCATTCTTTAATCCTAATAAGAAAGATAAGAATTGCCCTGAGACTATGTTTTGAAGCATTGAAAAGTCCATTATATAAAAGTTAACATCAGAACAATCATAAATAAGTTTCTTTATGCTTGTCGTCTTGCCTGTTCCAGGATCTCCATACATTAAAGCTAAACCAGAACCATCTTTCTTACAGAATTCTTTATATTTATCATAAGGAAAATCATCGTTATAGTTCTTTTTTATATCAATATCAACATTTCTAGTACTAGAGCATTCAGTGGTACTAAATCCATTTTGTGTTTGAACAACTAAATCATACTCTACAGTTTTCTCAGCATTTTCAGGTAAAGGTTTTACATAATTTAAAAACTCCCTTACCATAGTATAGTTAGTATAATTTATTTGAATATAAGTACTAAAAATTTGAACTTCTCCATAGGCAGTAAAATAATGTCCTATCTCGTCTTCATCTACATAAATTCCATAATCTACATTTTTAGTAAATTCTTTAATGAAGTATTCTTGATATATCTGTGAACTATCACAAATACTATCTAGTTCTAATTTTCCATTTTCCTCTTTAATTCTAGGATCAAAAGCATTTAATAATTGTGCTTTGTTATCTTTATCTAATATTATAAAATAAGAACGTATATGATGATACATTGAATATAAAACCATAGATTTAATTACTGTATCATGTGTTTTATATAATTCTCGTACTGTATTTTCTATATTATTCTGAATTGTATTACTATACATTAATATAAAATGGAGTTAATGTTTTATCAAAGCACTCTTTAGTAGCACCTAGTACATCTATGTTAGTTTTCTTATGAGAGTATACTGCTGTTACTCCATTAAAATCTGGCAAAGGATTATGAGATAATGCTGAGGATGATCCATCTATGGCATCCATAGAGCCTTCATTATAAGATAGAGCGATAGAAATTAATTCTTCCACTTTATTTATTATTTACAATAACCTAATTTAATAAACTCCTCATGCATTGGTTTGGCTATTTCCTGAGCCATAGGATGTGCATCAGAAGCATCTCTTCTTTTAAAATCAATCTGTTTCATTCACTTCATATGTTAATAATTTATTATACACATTTAAAGGCAAAATTTCTTTAAATTTATTGGCAAGTTCTTTTATATAAGCTTCTTTTGCTGATTTATAAACATTGAAAGCTTCTTGTTCGGTTGTAAACATTCCCAAATTAATTGATTTCCCATATTTTTGTATAGTTGCATGATAACCATAACAATCAGATCTTTTACGAACCCCTATTAACGTATTTCCACGTCTGTATTTATTTTTTACTAAAGCTATATTTATTTGTTTAGGTAAAACACAGCAATATTTAGGAGAATATATTTTATTACCTTTAACTAAAAGATCTTTATCTAAATCTCCTTCTTCAAGGTAATTAATATGCCACCATTTGGCAAAGTTTTGAAAATTTAACCACTCTTCACAAACAGAACATTCTTTATAACTAGGTTCTCTTTGATGGTAATCATTTGAATAGCAACGAATAATCATATTGTGCCAAGTTTTATAAACTTTACCTGTAGGTTTATATGTCCCTACTCCTAAGTATCCTACTCCTTCTACTGAAGGATAATAAGGGTCTTTTATTTCTTTTTTAGTTATATTACCACTACTAACTAATTTCTTAAAATGGGAATCTAGAAATTCTATCTCTACATGTTTTGAATCTATATAATTTATTATTTTAAAGGATTCTCCCTAATTATTAACATAAATATCACCTACATTATATTTTCTTTTCATCAATAAATCCTCTTTTTAAAAATTCTTCACATAATTTATCTGCTATTTCAGCCGCCATTGGATGTGCTCCAGGATCTCCATATTTAGGACTTCTTCTTCTCATAAAATTCTCCCAAGCATCTTCAAATCCACAGCTAATTAATTCAGATTTAACAGATAAAGGAAGTACAGAACGAGCTTGCTGAGGTGTCCACTTTCTATTATTAATTAAATGCAGATAAGTTAATTCTGATTGAACTAATCCATTTAAAAATAAACCTTCATCCTCTCTTATATTATAATATTTACCTATTTCATCGCTTCCTACACATTCCACTCTAATATCGGGAGAATCTTTATTAATCATAACACAATGATTGTAATTTCCCTCTGGTACATTTAACCAACAAGGCTTAATAAAAGTGACCTGATTACTAAATTTATCCTTAGAATAGTTACAATACCTTGTACTTTCAGCCAAATGAGACAACCCTACATGAGTTCTAAACTCATCCATAATTCCTCTACTAAGTACCATATGAACAGTGTATCTTTTAGGATAATACTCAGAATCAGATTCATCTAATAGTTCTTCTATCCAAGGATGCTGTTTAATAATTTCTAAAAAGTATCTATAATTAGTAGTTACAAATATATTATCATCGCTATCTATAATTTCTTCATTCCACTTTAACCAGTAGTCGTTATAAATACTTGCACCTATTAAAGTATCTTGTAAATCTACTAATTCCTCATAGCTCATTCTAAGATGGACAGTACCAAACTCAAGAGGTCTATCATGTCTTCTACTCTCAAGCATATTTACAAATTTCTCATAGGAATCTTCGGTAATTTTATCTTCGCTTTTATAAGATACACGAGCACATCTTTCAATATGCTTTTTAATTCCTACTAATGAGAAATCTGTTTGATTAATTATTTCATAACTTTGTTTAATTAGTTTCATTTTATTTATTTTGAATAATCAATTTTTAATACAATTCCTTGAGGTCTAATATCTGTATTATTTTTTATATCTTCTAAGTTAATTTTTTTATTTATAATTTTATAATCAAGGGTCTCAAAACCAAAATTCAGCTATATGTCTTTTTCTACTATAGTATCTAAAGGATTTCCATATATTTGAATATCTGGAACCTCATCATAGAAAGCTCCTTCTCCAAGATTTACTCGTTCTTTAGCTTCTTCTTCTGAATCGGCATCTATAGAATAAGTTACTGTAGTAGTTCCTTTACAATGAAATTGTTGTGTTACTAAATATTTCATTTCACTTTAATGACTATTAGTTATTCCATAACCTGCCCCTTCTAAGATAGATAAAGACTCTTCTTGTAAGTCTCTTTCTTCTAATATAAAGCCTGGATTAATTAATCTAATTATTTTAATAAAAATATCTATAAAGTCATCAGTAGCAGAGCCGCTTTCTCCTACCCAATATGATCCAACTGGACAATATTCACCATCCTTATTTATATGTTCTTTATCTATAATACCTTTATTTACTAGAATTTTAACATATTCAGGTTTTATATAGTATTCTTCATATTCAGTACAACACTCCTTAATAAAATTAAACCCTAATAATCTAGAAGCCTGAATATACACTATAGTAATTGCCCAAGGAGCATAGTTGCTTCTCATATGAAAGGTTTCATATCTGCCATGACCATCTGCACTAGGGTCTCCTAAAGTGAATACAATATTGTACCAATGTGAGCCTATATCAACTGCATTTCCCATTATAATTTATTTATAGTTTTTACTTATAAGCTTAACAACTTGTTCTTTAACATTCTCAGGTACTACATAGCCATTCTCGTAAGCTTTTATATTTTTTCTTACTGTTAAACCTGTATATTTTGTAATAACAGTATTATTATTTAATTCTCTACAAGGTATAATGTATTCAAATATATATCCTAGCTTACTGATTATAGTCATAAGGTCTTTATATTCTTTATCACTTAAATCTTTACTATTTGGATTAGTAAGATTATGTCTAAATTCTTGCCATGCTAAATCATAACCTATTTTAGCTCCTTCTTCATAAGCTTTTCTCTTACCTCTATTTTCTTCTTCTTTTTTTGCTTCTGAAAGTACAAGTGCCCCACGAATAATACCATCGAGGAAGCCTGTACTCTTTGGAATAGGTTGCGGTTTGTAAGAAGTATCTCTTTCTAAAAATTCTTCAATTCCCATTATTACTCTTAATACATCTGTTCTCAAATTTCTTGTAGGCATCAAGATAGAATTCATCTTTTGCCTTATTGTATGTAACCTCATAGTACATACCATCGGGAAGTGTCGTTGATAACAGCCACTTGACATTACCTAAAATATAGCATTGCCATACCACAAACACATCGAACACTTGCTTAGGGGCACTCTTGTCCAAGTGCTCTTCAGCGTAATTTCTTACAAATTCAATTACTTTTTTGTTCATTTTTAATCATTTCATTATAAACCTCTGGCATTATAGTTTTATAACACTCTTCCCTATCTGGATATTTATCTAAACAATCTTTCATTATAATAGCTAAATACTTAATATCTATAGGTTTATTGTTTTCTTTAATTCCCAGCATTTATACTTCTAAAAAGTCTCTAACGTCAATATAATCTATACTAAAATTCTCAGCACATTTCTTATCAGAGTCTGAAAAGTCTCCAGGTTTACCAGAAGCATCACCTATCATAATGTATTGTGTTTTATCTTTTATTGTGCATTGATTGTAGTATTCTTCTAACATACCTATATTAGGCTTCCTTTTCGGATCAGTTTTATCCGTAGAGGCACAATAGTCCCAACCAAATCCATGTATACTAGCCTTATACCTAACTCCCAAATAATTATAACAGAAAGCACTAATGGATGATATTTTGGTATCAAAATCTTCCTCAGTAAAGAATTTTCCTATACCGCCTTGGTTAGTTACAATACTCACTAGTTCCAAATTTGGTAACTTTTCTGCAATCTTATTCAATACGGGAAGTTGTATTCTAAAATCTGTAATATCTTCTGGAAATGTTTTACCAGAAACTGTTTTAATTAGAGTACCGTCCAAATCAATGAACAGTACTCTTTTACTAGCAAAATCAATCATTCAAATATGGTTTAATTAGTTCCTCATCAGGTGAATCATCTAAACATGTCATTGCATTTTCATAACCTTCCCAATTATCAACTCCCCAAGATTGTAAAGAGTTTAACTTATCTGCTTTTCTAATTAAATTAACTAAATCTGCTTTACTAATCAAAATACTTTTAGAAAGGTCAGTAACTTCTATGCTACTTTCTCCCCAAGGATGACTTGTTTCCTCAGATTGTACTGGTAAAGGATGATATGTATTTTCCCAAACGCATCCTGGAAGAGAATTACAAATATTTAAAATATCATCTACTGATGTAAAGGCATTTACATCTTCTACTAAATATTCGAATGTTTCTTTTACTTTATACATTAAGCTAAAATGCTTTTAAGACCTGTAATAAACTTATTAGCCTGCTCTTTCGTTTCTTCAATACTTTTAATTTCGTCTTGAAGTTCTTTGATAGTGGTTTCTTTATCTTGAATTTTAGAGTTCATATTTTCAATCAAAGATAATGTTTTATCATGCGCAGATTGAAAGGCTGACTTAATACTAGAAAGTTGGTCTGTAAAAGATTTATTAAACATATTAATGAAAATTTATAATTATTATATTACTTTTATCTAGGGAATTGTATAAACAATTCCATCTAATATAATCATTGCTATAAACCATATTGCGGTAGTTGTTATGATTTCATCTTTAGAAGCTCTAATAATTATTAGCCATAGTAATATTGCAATATATAAAACTATAACAATAATATCAGTTATTAGAAGTTCTCGTAATATTATCATCATAGTATAAAACTGTTGGATTATCTTTATGAATGTCTAATGAATTTAATTTAATTATTGCCAATTTTTGTTTAAATTGCTCTAAATCAAAACCTAGCGTAATAACATGAATACCATTTACTGTAGGAATATAATATAATATTTTATCCTTATCAGGTCTACATTCTCTTACTACATCTAAATATTTATTTATTATACTCCAATCTTTAGTATCAAAATCAAGAATCCATTTAGAAGTGTAATTTGAATTTCTTCTTTGACCTATAGCTTTAGATACACATTTAAACAACTTTTTAGAATTACATTCAATAGCTTCTGTAGCTTCCCTAATTATTTCAAACTGTACTTGTTTACAATTTCTAGGATTTATCCAAAAATACGCTCGTGCATTAAAAGCTTTACATAAAGTAGCTATTTCTAATTTCTTTTTTAAGAATGTTTCTTTATCAAAGAAGTGATAATCTTTAATTACATTATTATTACTTCCGATATTACATTCTTTTTTACGTTGTATTACTTGTACAAAATAAAAATCCCCCTGGTCAGAGAGATTATCAAACCAGGGAGCTAATATATTAAAATTATCAATCATTCTTCGTCTATTTCAATAGTGTCAACATACCATCCTTTATTTGTTAGGTACCTCCTAATATCTTCAGTAACTGAATCTATATTAGAAGTATTTATGACTTTATCCATTACTACACAAACTGTATAGTCTTTAGATGGGGGGTCTGAATTAAGTTCTTCTAAAAGCTTTTCTTCAGATTGCATTAACGTTGGTGAATTACTAGCCCTAATTAAAATTTCTCAATATAATCTGCATCAGGAAATCGACTATAAACATCCTCCCAAGCAGCATCTACTTCCATCTCATCATCTTCGTTATAATGATTAGAATACTGGATTCTAGAACCATCTTTATTAAATATAATAAATGTCATATTTCTATTGTATATTTATCAATATATTCTCCGCAAGTTTCACATTGACCTAAATCTTCATACTTGCCCATTTCGGTACAAACATTCTCTATAAATCTTTGTAAAACTCCTTCTGAAACCTTATCTACTAATTTATGACAGATTTCTTTCTGTCTATTATAATCTATATCAACAAACTCTTCTCCATCAATATCTAAGGAATAATGTCCATCAATAAAGGTTATTCGCATATATAAGCATTTAGCCAATTAATACCATAGTTATCTATGGCATCTTTATCTATCTTTTGTGCAAATACTCCAACACCTTCTTTTTGTTCATTGTACCAATCATCATATTGTTCATCTTCAGGTTCTTCTAAAGTATCATCATATTCAAAATTATCCCCAAGATAACTATAGGAATCAATACATTCATCTACTAATTCATTCCATTCATCCTCAGACATATGTTCTACAGGATTTTCATCATCTTGTACAACTCTATAAATAGTTGCTGTACAAGCCACTGGGTATTGGGCAGTGATTAACCACCAATTCCCATCTTTTAATATTTGTTCTTCAGTTAAATTCATAATTAATGAATCCAATAATTAGGTAATGTTCCATCTTTACATCTAGAAATATCTGCATCAAGCTTACATCTTGTACAGAATATCTCTCCAGCTCTGACCATAATAGCATGAAGTCTAGTAGCTACTCTTTCAGCTATTTCTGTAGGAGCTTCACAATTAATTTCATCATACGGTGTAACTGTGATTAAAACCTTATTAAAAAGATTATTTTCTAATATCCATTTAAAGAAATAAATCATACTAACCTTATAACATAAAGCTCCAGTATGTTGTATTCTATAGTTTATACTATTTCTTTCACAATCACCTTTCTTTTTAAAGAAATCTCTAACTTCTTGTACAGTTTCACAGTTAGGGGCTTCTTTTTTCATTTCTCGATAATACTTCCAAAATTCCTTGTCTTTCATCTTTTCTTGCATCATACGTAGGGATTCAAAATCATATATATGAGCGCGATATTTACTTATAGGATTTAGAAGTATATATCCTTTTTCCATTACTATTTTTCTACAGTACTCCTGGTATTTAGCTAAACCTGAGAAACCTGACATATAATTATCATAGATTTTTTTAGCTTCTTCTATAGGAATACCTTTATTTTGATGAATAGTATTAAAATCTCCGCCATAATTTATGGCAAACTCAATACCTTTAGCTTCTTGACGGAGGTGATGATATTTTTCCTTAATATCAGTAATTTTGGTATCCCTAGGTATTTGGTCAGGATAGCTCATATAAGCAGTTAGAGCATGTAAATCTCCACTTCCTTCCATTAATTCATGTATAAGAGCTTTATCATTAGAAATTGAAGCCATGATATATGACTCTTGACCCGAGTAGTCAATCGATATCCAAGAATTGCCTTTTTCAGCTATAAAACAACTTCTAGTTTCGGCATCTGCTGGAAGATTAAGAAAATTCACATATTCTATTTTAGCACTCTTATCCTTTCCTCCACTAGATATTCTAGCAGTATTAGTTCCTAATTGATTAAATTTAGTATATACCCTACCTGTTTCAAAATTTACTTGGTCAAGCCAGTTTTGCCCATAAGTAGAACATACTTTTTGTGCTTCTTTATAATCAAGATATATTGGAAGAATAGGAAAATCTTTAGCTTGTGGTTCTAGAAGTTTAGCATCTACAGAATCTTTTAATTGTTTAGTTTTTTTATCAACTACTTTAGTATTAATACCAATAGCTTTGAATAAAGGAATTACTTGAGAAGCACTATTCCAATTTATAGTACACTGAGGGTCAGTATTATATCCACTAAATAAATCTCCTTGTAAATCTATCATAGTGAATCGTTTATCGTCTTCATAGTTTTTAACTACCCAAGTATTTAATTTCTGTAATGCAGATTCTAGACGTTGTCTATCTTTAATCATTTTAGCTTTCCATTTTTCAACGTCTAATTTAATTCCGCACCATTCCATATAAGCTAATGGTATAACAAATCTGTTTTCTAGCTGAACTGCTTTTACTAAATCTTCCTTCTCTAAAGCCTTAATTTGGGCATTCATTAAATCTTCCAAATCTGGAACATCGTTAGCTGCATAAATTATAACTTCTTCAGTTAAACCTACTTTAGTAATTTTTCCTCGAACAGTTTTATCCATATATTTATTTAGATATTTTTGTTCAAGAGTTTTTAAGTCCGCATGATAGGTTCCTCTAGGATACCCTAAATACAGAATCTGCTCTCCCAACATAACATCATATACTTTTACTAATATAATATTGTGTTTAAAGAAAAACTGTATATCAAATTTAGCATTAGCTAGAATATATAAAACATTAGGGTCTTCTAATATTTTTTTATATTCTTTTATATCTATAGTAGTACAATCAATAACAACTTGATTTTCTTTATTACCTATCTGAACAGTTAATAATGCTTTAGTATGAGGGTTTAATCCCATAGTCTCAGTATCTAATCCTCTAATATTTCTCATAGAATCTATAATTTCTTTACTTTTTTCTATGGAAATACATTCATATTTTGAAGACTTAAATAATGCTTTAGCTCCTGTTACTAAATAAATCATTAAATGCTTTTAAGGATTTTTTTCTTTCTGAGTTTTTTAATAGCATCTTTTCTAATTTGTCTGATACGCTCTGGAGTACATCCAAATAAAGGAGATATAAGTTCAGGAGTATATTCTTGCCCCGTAAAACCATAACACAAAATAATTATATCATGTTCTTTATTAGATAAACCATTTAAAACTTTATTTATAACTTTAGATTTAAATGATTGTTCTATATTATTATCTGCTAAAGGACTATTATCATTTTTAACAATGTCTACTAATGTGGAATCTCCATCATCTTCGCTACTACCCAATGGAGTATCTAATGACATACATATTTTACGTGCATTTAATGCCCCATTAATTTGCTTCGTAGTTTTACCAGTAGCAGCTTCTAATTCTTCATCTGAGGGAGGTCTATCTTCAGTTTGCCAATACTTATTTATAACTTTAGTAGCACTATTGTAAGTAAGTTTTTGACTTACAGGAACTCTTACAGTATCAGCTTTATAATGAATAGCTCTACGAATAGCTTCACTTATATGCCATACTGCATAAGTTATAAATTTAACATTATATTCACTTTTATATAAGTGACTGGCATGAATAAGTCCTATATTTCCTTCTGCAATAAGGTCAGATAGTGGGAGTCCCCTATTTTGGAATTTTTTAGCTACGGTTACTACAAACTTTAAATTAGCATCTACTAATTTTTCCCAATCTCCTTTGTCCGCACATTCTTTTTCTTCTTCCAAAGATAATGGTGTAGAATAAGTAATGTTATTTAAATAAGTTTGTAAAGCTTCACTATCATCAGTAATTAAATTATATCCAGCCATCAGTAGTCCATTCTTTAGCTATAATACCCTCTTTATATACTCTATGTAATGTTACAATATAATCATTAAATGATTCCTCATCTTCATTAAAAAAATCCTCATCAGGTAAATTTTCATAAAATTGTCCCCGATACATATAACAATTAATTGTAACTTCCCCATCCCAAGGTTTATAATTTAAATCAGAATAATCTAATAAGTCAAATAAAGTATCATCAGTATTCATGTATTCTGTAACATATATTGGGTCATAAGGGTATAAATCACGTAATTGTTCGATTGTAGTCGATATTTGTTCTACATGAGATCCTTGTGTAGTTTCTCCAATAACAAAATAAATCATTTGTCTTCTTTTACTAAAGTTTGGTCAAATTTTATATTATCTACTGATATCACCTCTGTGCAAAAAGAGCATTTTTCAGTTAAAGCTTGTGATATATATTTACTAATTTTATTTAAAACTTCTTCAGTATTTTTTCCTAAGAAATCTTTTTTATCAGCTCTAATATTGTGAGGTATAACTGGTTGAAGACCAGATTGTTTAATCTTAATTGTTGCTTCATAAGAAACAGTATAATCTTTAATAGGAGAAACGTATTTAATTTTTGGTTTCTTCTCTATTACCACTGGAGGTATTACTATCTTTCTTTTAGGCATACTTTTTAGTATTATTATATTCACACATTAGCATTGCAAAAGTACTAGCGAGCGACTCATCAGTTCCAGTATTCCACAAATAGTTAAAGGCGTGCATAAGCTCATGCCAATACGTATTAAGTATACACTCCCTTGATAATAACTTACCATTATCTTTATATATTCTAATTCTAATGAGCAATTCTTCATAATCAAATTGTCCATATAAGGATTCATCTCCGTCGTATAATTCTTTATACAACTGTACTTTGAAGGTATGACCTCCGATAGTAAAGGTCTTCGGAAGGTATGAGAGTTCTTCATCAGTTAATTTGTCTTCCATCATATAACATTTCTAATCCTATACAAGATTCATCATCTTCTGGAAATGGTATAACATTGCATATCCAATCTTCGTCATCATATTCATCATCATCTAAATAATCATATTCCATATCACAGGCTTTATTATCAGCTTCCATCAAAAGATTCCTATCTTTATCACTCTCAGCATATGCTTCAAAATCATCATATACTCCAGGATAATTTGGGTGTTCAATATGTACTAAGAAATGTTTCATTTATATATCTAAATATAAAGGTTCATAAACTTCTTGATAATTATTATTTAAAATGGATACATTATATATTTCTGTATTATTTAATTTTAAATATTTATCTTTACAAGTATGTAAATGTCCACAGAATACATATCTAGGTTCAATTCTTTTAATAGCCTCTGCTAAAGATTGCCCTCCAGCATGAATAGACTCCGGATTCCATTGACTAGGAGGCAATAAATCTAAATCACCTAACATAGGAGTATCGTGAGTTAAAATTATACTAGTATCGTTAGGAATATTTTCATAATAACCTTTTAACCAAGCTTCACTTTGCATAAATGCCCAATTACCAAACTTATGACAATATGGAGAGCCATATATCTTATAATGGGAACCTTCTTTATTTACGTAATCATAAGTAAATCCTTCTAAATAAGTAAGTTTATAATCTGTTTGCATTTCAACAGCGTGAGCAATGAAAGAGGCTCTTTCTAAAAGTTTATCGTGGTTACCTGCTATCATCAATACTTCATCACAAGGTAGGTATTTAATCCAATTACTAAATTCATTTAAAAACCATAAAACTCCAGCAGAATGATTTGATTGTACATTTAGAGGGACAATATCTCCGGCTATTAATACTAAATCACAAGGCTTAATATTAGGTAGATGTCCATGTAAATCACTTAAAGCACAAATTTTAGTCATAAAATTTCTATTATTTCATTATATAAATCAGTATCATAAATGCTTAATACTTCTGAATTTAATTCTTTTATAATTTGATATAAGAAAATCCAGTAATATTTTGTATCCCTCACATCTATAAAAGCATTTATCTGATTTCCATATTCAGGACAATTTAATGCAAATAAATCATAAATACTAGGAAATCTAGTTCTATCTGCTATATTCCAATCTTTTATAAGAATTTTAGCTAGCTTATATAAAGCTTTCTTAGAATAAATATAATTTTTAAGTATAGCACCGTTAGTCCTTTTTTCGTAATATGCCATTAATATAATTGTTTAATAGATTCGTCTAAATCATCTCTCCTAGCTTTAAAACTTGGTTGTAATGGAATGCCATCCTCAGAATAATAGAAGAATTTACATTCTCCAAAATGTCCTTTATATTCAGAGTCAAAATTCTCTACATAATATTCTTTTAATGCTCTATCTCCCCATGGTTTAGCCTTAAAAGTTCTACCATCAGGTAATTCCATTATAAAGACCATATCTTCAGAACCTCGTAAACCTAACTCATAATCTACAATTTTAAAGCAATCATCCTTATAATTTTTAAATTTAATCATTACATTCTTACGAGAACCAAACTCATAACAACCTTCTGGATCTCTGCAAACAACTCCTTCCCAACCTTCAGATACATACTGATCATGTAATTTCATAATATTATCATACCCTGTAACTTTTACCTGGGGCAAGATTTGTAAATGTAATTCAAAATCAGTAAAATCCTTATTAGGATTAAATCCAAGCTTAAGATATTTAGCAATTCCAATTAACATTTTTAATCTTGTTTTAAAAGAAGTATTTGGAATCATTACATCATATATAAAATATTGTAATTCATCACAATCTACAGCATTTTTTTCCATTCTAGCTGCGCTATTTATCTTAGCTAAAGACCAACCATGTTTATAAAGTTCTCCATCTAATTTGATTGAAGGATGCTCTTTAAAAAACTGTATTAAGAGTGGATGTTTTCTTATATGAGTAGTACCAAAGTCATAATCCCCTCCCCCTCTAGAAGCTGATTTTATTTCTTTACCATTCCAATAGAATGAACATCTAAGTCCATCAACTTTTCTACTAGCATAATAGTAAGGGGTATTATCAATAGTTTTTCTAGCTACTTTACTGGCTTGCTTGGCTAACATATGTTTAGGGAATCCATTACCATCAGTATTATATTCAGGTAAAAAGTTAAGAATTACTTTTTCTTCTTTAGTATCAGGGTCTTCTTTTACTTCTTTATAACCTTTATCTTTATATTCTTTAAGCTTAGAGTTAAATTGAAGTTGAGTTTGCTCCCTAAGAGTTCTACTAACTAAGCCTTTCTTTATAGGAATATCTGGATGATCTAATCTTTTTCCATTTAACTGCCAAGTCTGTCTTTTAATAAGGTAGGCATGAGCGGAGTCGCTCCACTCATACCATACTCTTACACATCTAACTTTACCTTTAGCGTCTTTAGATACTAAATAAGCGTTAGTTTTAAATTCTTTTTCAAATAAATCAGACACGTTCTAGAGTCTTTAAAGCATCATAAAGTTGTTCTGGAGTCTCAACTGCTACAGTTTCTCCATTTATTTCCCATTCTTTATCTACATCTTCATATAGCCACCAATTAATATCATCAGCAGTATCAGAATCAAAATTAGCTAAAGCATCCACTAAATATTGGATGATATAAGCTACAGATTCACATATAGAAGACTCAAATAATTCGCACCCAAGAACTTCTTCAATTTTATCAAGTTCTTTTTGATATTCTTGGATAAGTCTTAATGCTTTACAGAAACTTTCTTTTTTAACATCTCTAAAAACATCGTATGCTTTATTTGCTCCCTCCATATAATCTTCATAAGAAGCTTCTACTGCATCTTGGTGATTTTCAGAATCCTGTATAATCTTATTGGCATATTCTTTACCCAATACTTGCATTCTTTCTAAAAAAATGTTCTTTCTCATTACTTCACTCCTGATTTACCATAACCACTATCACCTCTATCTGTATTATCTAAAGATTCTACTAAATTAAAATTAGCTTTTTCTATTTTATTCAAAACTCCCTGTGCGATTCTATCACCTTGGCACACCACAAAAGGTTCAGAACCATTATTCATAAGAATTACTCCAATATTTCCTCTATAAGGGGCATCAATAGTTCCCGGAGTATTTAATACAGTTATTCCTTTCTTTAATGCAAGACCACTACGAGGGCGCACCTGCAATTCATAACCTTCAGGAATAGCCATATATAATCCTGTTGGAATAAGTGCTCGACCTCCAGGATTTATAATTACAATATTCTTATATATATCTTTTGTAGCATTATATAAAAAATCATCATTAGTTATTCCAAATATGTCTGCACGAAAATCAAATCCCGCATCACCATTATGTGCATATTCAGGAAGTTTATTACTAGACTTGTTTACTACATTAATATTAATAATTGTACTCATTAAGATAAGAAATTAAATTAGAGATTACGTTGTCGTTATCTTCTGCATAAAAAGCTTTAATTACTTTATCATCTTTCTTAACTAATGCAAATGGAGTTTGATTACTTCCCCATTCTTGCTGTATCTTATAAGCTTTACTACGTTCTTTTTTAGAACCCCTATCTAAGAATTGCATAAATGCCTCTCCATTATAAGAATTTTTAAATAACTCTTCTAATTTAGGATTATTATGAATCAATATTATATCAATCATAATAGCATAGTTACATCACTTCTAGTTCTAGACATACTTACATATTGTAATTGTCTAAGAGTTTCTTCATCTTTAGCTCTAAAAATATCTTTCATATCTACAAATACATTATCATAAGATGAACCTTGTGAACGGTGAGTAGTAATAGCATAACCATATTTAAAAGTGGCTTTTCTAATGCATCTCCCATCTGTAAATAATTCTTTAGAAGTACAAAAGCTTCCCATTAATGCATAATAAATTCCCCATTTTTTACTTCTGTCATAACCTTTAGCTCTAATAGCTTCAGTTCTTATAGATTCAATAGTTATAGCTAAATCTTCAGAGCATTCTTCGGGAGCTAACAAAGGAATTTCAAATGAAGTATCATTATATTCATCATATAATTTTACTTTATAACCTTTACAAGTATTATAATAAGGTACTTTGATAGTAGTAGGAGTAAAACTTTCAACTATATAATCCATAGAATTAGTTACTTCATACCCATCTTGTTTAAAATTTTCATAAGCCATTAAAATCTCTCCTTTGTGAAGAAATTGATTATCTTTCCATAATAACTTATGAATAGCTTTATTATAATTATTTACACGAGCATTAGTATATGCTAGTATTTTTGTATGAAGAATATCTTTATTTGCAATCTCTTGTTTAAATTCGGAAACTGCTTTTTTACAAAATTCCTCTAAATTAGGCTCTACAAAGAGACTTCCATCTTCACCTTCACAGTTACTCCACTGATGTATTGAAGAGTCCCTAAGCGTCTGTAAAATGTCTTTTAGACCACTTTTTTCAGATTGACGATATATTTTAGTCAATCTAAATTGATGTTTACATTTAAATACTTTTGATTGTTCATCTTCTTTTACAGGATTTAATTGAGCATAATCATCACAAAAGATAATCATAGTGCCCATTAGGCTACACTTCTCTACTAGTAAATCATATAAATCGCTACTTACCATAGAAGCTTCATCACATATAATTATACCATCATATGGAATAGACATTTTTTTATCATCAGAAGCAAAAAACCTTAGTTCTCTAATATCTAATTTAAGAATATCTACTTTAGGGGATAGCGCTAACATACTATGAAGAGTAGCCGCATCATAATTATTATACTTTTTAAGAACTAAAGCAGCCTTATGAGTAGGTGCACATAGTTTAACAGAGAATCCTTTAGTGTTTATCCACTCTAAAAGGAAGCTAGTACAAAGTGATTTACCGCAACCAGCTGCCCCACCTAAATTAATTGGATTTAAGAAGTCTTTATTTTTAAAATTATATAATATAATGTCAACTATATCGTGAAGAACTTGTAGTTGTTCTTCTCCTAAAGTTATTTGTTTCTCCTCTTCAATAAATCTTAGCCAATCGTTTCCTTCTATAAAAGGATTATCTATCATTTTTGGTCTTTCTGGAGATCCATCAAAATTATCTATATAAACTAAATCATTTGGCATATAAATATAGTTGTTCTCCTTTCGGAGTTAAGAAATTTAATGTAAAAGCATCTATTCCTTCTTTATTATAATTTTCCCAAGTATTTCTTGCTATAGCTTCTTTTAAGGATTTATTATAATATACTATATCTAAGATTGTTTCCCAATATACATCATCATTTGATGTTTTGAAAGTTAATAATAATTGATATTTCTTAAAAAGTTCTAAATTTATTTGAGGTTCAAATTCAAATCTAGGACTATCATATTTATCTTTCCAAGTAACATCATAGCAATGTAATTCAATCCATTTATTAGGAAACCCCATCGGAAGTCCCGTTACTATATGTCCAAAATAAATGGAAGGTTTAGGAAACTTAAACCATTTCCTAACCTTCCACCATGTTCTAAGAGGATTTTCCATCAGCTCTTTTTAAATAAGGTAATAACTCTTTTTCTATCAAAGAATAAAATGGGATATTATATTTAGGGTCTATTCTTTCCCCATATATAGCTTGAATAATTCCTTCTTTATCTAAATTCCATTCATCTTCATAAGTCAACATAGAAGCTATAGATAAATCTGAAGTTGTATGTAAAAGCTTTATATATTCAAATATATCTTTAATATTTACTTCTAGTACATCATTTGTGAGATAGCAATACGGAATTTTCATTTTAGAGATATTTTAGTTATGTACTGGTCTATACCTCGTATAATTTCCCTTAATCCTGAGTCGGTAGGATTATTATTTTTATGACCTTGTAATACTAAAAATCTTTTAGTATAAATTCTTGCTTCTGGTACCCATTTATTAAATACTTCTCTATCAGATAATACAGGAGGAAATAAATTTTTAATCCAATTCCAATACTCTGAGGTATTCAATTTTAAAGTTTCAATAAATTCTATATTCATAGCTTTAAATATTTATATACTTCATCGCATATCAGGTCTTCTAATTCTTCATTAAAAGTTTCTTTATATATAATACCTTTACTTTTAAAGTAATTTTCTAAGTAATAATATAAATTATCACCTATATCATATATCCAAGAATATTTATCTAATGTAGTTTCTATAAGTTCTTTCTTTATAAACTCTGAGAAATCTTTTATATCTAATTTATGATATGCTGTGTATGGAATCTTTATCTTGTCCATGGTACTATCTCTTTGGTAGCAGTATCAAGCACAAAGGTTCTACAGCAATCTAACATAGCAAACTCTGAATTAATAACAGGCTCAGTTCTACCACCCCAAGTGTGACCAAATATCTGATAATATTCTGGAAGGTGGGTCTCTGTAGCATAATCTTCTAAAGAGTTCCAAATACAAGAACCATATTTATTATAACCTCCTCTAGAATATGGTACTTCATCAAGATATTTACACTCTTTACCTGAAATAAAATCGTCAAACAACTTATCTAAAGTAAGATTATGCCATCCCAGCCAATTTTGGGTTATTCCAGCATGACTAAATAAGAATTTATTAGTAGGTTCCTCTGTATCATCCCACAATTCATAATAAATTTGTGGTTTAAGTTGTTTCAATAGATAGCTAACCTCATTGTGACACTGTTCGTCATATCTACACTCACAAAAACCATTTCTATAGGTTTCATCGTGATTACCCCACAAACAGATAACTGAATAAGGAGATTCATTTCTTCGTTTTTCCACGAACTTCACTAACTCCTTGAGATTATTTCTAGATTGTGCATGATTAGGCTCTCTAGGTACATAACCTCCATAAGGGTCATGATAATCCCCTAAGAAAATTATTTCACCCTCCCAATTCTTACAAGGTTCTTTCCAAAAACTACGACCATGTACGTCAGGAATTATTAATACTTTAGCCATTTAATTCTTTCTGTTCCTTTAAATATTCAGTATAATAATCTATTAATTTATCTTCACAAACTTCTTTTATTTGTTCAGCAATATCTTCAGGAGTTGAATTATCTACAATATCATCTTCTAACTCAAATTTCTGAATAAAATCATCATACCAAATATCTGGATTGTAAAATATATCATCCACAATATCTTGGGCAGTTACGCCTTCACCATAATCTGTTATAGTTTCTTCTGGGTCTATATAATTCTCTAACCATCCTACTATAGAATCTACGTTATAGCTATACTTACTAGCCATATTTATTTGTTTCTGATATACAAAATACATTATAAGAGGGATTTAAATACTTTAACGATAGTGCTCTTTTGAGCAGTAGGATACTTATCTAGGATACTTCCAATAATTAACTTAGTGCATTTCACGTCAATGGTCATTACGTCTTTATATTCTTCTATCCAGCTTTTAATACATCCTTAATCTCTTCTTCTGACGGTTCTTTAGGTAAAAAATTCCTTAATATAAGTAATCTCAGAAGCTTCTGTGTGCGCTAAATCATTTCTATTAGCCTTTACATAGGCTTCTACAGATTTTTCACGCTCTTTAATCATTCTTTGAAGAACTTCTATTTCAGCAACCTTTTTGTCAGAATGGCTATTGTTTAACAAAGCAGCTTTAACTAATTGAGCTGTATTTAGTAATGTAGTATTGCCATTCTTTCTAAAGCTAATAATTTCATTATCAATTCTTTTTTCTAATTCTGTTCTATTATCGTCTTTCATCATGTATTGTTATTTGCCTATTTACAGTATATTGAATGCCTATATCAAATCCCATAGAAAATATAAAATCATCTATTTCATTATCAGACATTCCTAATCTAGGGAGAATATATAACCAAATATCTCCTGTCATAGAGTCAATTACAGCCAATTCTTCCATTAGTTTTCATTTTCATATCTCATTGCTTGAATAAGGTAATTAATAGCACCTAATTCGTCTATTGATAAACTAAACATTCTTCCATTAATATCTACGTCATAGCCTTCACCATTAGCCCATTTAGTTATAGTTATATAATCTGATTTATTACCACTATAGGTATATTTATATAACTCATCCGTAATTTGATTCACCTTTCTCTTCTCCATGATTTAATACTTTAAACCCATATTTTATTAATTCTTTAAAATCTTTTTCTTCTGCCTCTGTTAAATCTAATGGGCGTTCTCCTACCCACATAAATTCATATTCTGCCTCATGCTCATTATATTCAAATTCAGCTATTGCATAACAAGACTCTGAGTTTTTAAAGCAACTTTTGTGTAATCTATGCCAAGAAAAATTAGGGTCTCTATACCAATTATCATCTTCTTTTATGAAATCTTTCTCATGTCCATAATAACAATTTGGATAATATCTATTAATATGATAAGCCTTTATTTCAGGAGGATTTTTTAGTAGATAAGTTGCTACTTTAAACTCCAAATTATTAATTCTTTTACTCTCTATCATCATTTATTTCAATAGATTCCCCTTCTTTAACCATAAATTCTATCTCATCTTCATTATAATTAAGGACATCCCATAAATAAACTTCTGCATCCTCAATACCATCTGGAACTGTTACTAAATCAACACTTCCTGTAGCATAATTTAAAATAGCACATTCTGTCATACAAAAAAGGAGGCTTATTCAGCCTCCTTCCAAAATAAGTTAGTACACCAAACCATTATATGATTTTTTCTATCTATTTTATAAAATTTTTGATTAGTATTAGAGCTTGTTAGTGGACCAAATTGTTCTATATAAGGTCCTACTTTGATCCAATCGAAGTTATCTATATCAATTATATCATTAGGAAATAATTGTCTACCACTATACCACCCTATATGTAGTAAAGGATAATTAATTCTAACCCAATGAGCTAAATTATTTACTTCCTTAGGGTCAGAATCTCCTCCCATAAATCCTATACAAGTAATACCTTCATTCTTATCAATAAGTTCTTTTAGTCGTTCCACTGATAAAATTTCTCCAATATCTTGCGACAGATAAGATGAATGGCAACCAGAGCACTTACAAGGACAATTACTGATATTAATACACAAAGATATTTCATTAGGAAATTCTGCAAAAGTAATAGCAGTATCAGCATATTTAAGCATAAAACTCTTTAATTTTATCCTCTAATGTATCAGTCGTTAAGACTCCTGATGTTCTTCCTACTTCTACATCATCTTTTAAAAAGATAAGAGTTGGAAGATTTCTAATATGATATTTAAGAGTAGTTTCCTCTTCAGTCTCTATATCAACTTTAGTTAAAGTAATATCAGTATGATTTTCTAATACTCTTTTTAAAATAGGTGTTAAAGCTTTACATTGTCCACACCATTCTGCTTCAAATTTTAATATTTTCTTCATTATATAAGTTCTTTACTAATTTCTGATTCATTTTTTCTACTTCTAGCACTTCCTTCTATTTGTCTAGCAGCACTCCAGTTAGAAATCTTTGTTAAATATCCAATAATCCTATCCCATAAATCAATATGAGTACTTCCACATTTAGGACATTTACTAAATGGCTGTTTTGCTATAAAATGACATTCTTCACATTCACAATTTGGAATATTAAAGGTTGCGTATTTACAGCCCACTTTTGCCATAAATTTTAGTATATATTCATATTGCTTTTCACTTAAATGCTCAGATAAATTAAGATGACAAGCAGAACCTCCATCAAGTTCATCAGCTGCAAATTCAGAGCTATGTAGAATGATTTTATCCAGAATACTTATATGCCCATCATTAGGTTTAAATATATAACTAGCATAAAGATTTGTATCATTAGGAACCCAGTAACCATCAGCTTTATCTCTATTATAAAGTTTTACTGAAGCGGACTCCGCAGGCACTTGCTCAGTATTAAATTGAGCTGTTTTGGTCTTATGCTTCTTGTTTTGCTCTTTTATAGTACTAAATATTAATTTACAAAATGTTTTATAATAAATATTATTATTACACTCCATTCCTAAATATTCAGCAGCTTGATTTAATCCATTAATTCCGATAGTTAAATATTGTTTATCTAGATTTATAAATCCAGCATCATAAGCTGCATATAAATGATGGTCTTTACACCAATGCATTAAATCATTATACGCATATTGATATAAATACACTCTTTCTAAAATATTTTCTATATATTTTTTAATTCCTTCTTGAAAATCCTTATGGACAATCCAATCTACTGGGAAGTTACATTTATTAGTATTAATATCAATATGATCTTTATAATCTGACCAAGTATGTTGCCAATCTTGAATAATTCTATTTAAATCAAGAGTTATTACATTCTTACTACCAGTCATTATACCTATTTGACCATTTGTAGTATTAAAAGTATTCTCTTGTACTGCATTTTGTAAACGACAACATGAACTTAAACTATCTACACTATGTGATAGGTATATAAAAAATGAGTTCCCTTGGGCATATTCGTCACATATAAAATGGAAAGTATCTAAGTCTTTATAATTTCCATTTTCATCAGTAAGACAAGCATAACTACATACAGGGAAAGTTAAAATACACTTTAATCGTTCCTGATTTAACCAATGTAAGTAACGCTTCTGTAACCAATTAGTGGAACTCCATTCTGGTTTGGTTCCATCGGGGAATACAAATTCACCAAACATCCCTTCAAAGAAATATTTATCAAAGAATGAAAAATTTGTAAACGGACTTTGCATTCCTCTAGCCCCAGCTACTTGATTAATAGAATAAGTTACTTGTTGGAAATACTGGTCAATTTGACTACCAATAGTTTTTTGCTTTACACAGTAATCTGTAGTAATTTTAGCACTAGGTTTAAGATAATAATTATTCCCCCATTCTTTTCTACAGAAATAATCCATATACATCAAGAACTCTGGAGTAGCTACTGCTCCTTTAATCTCAGAAGCTAATGCGAAATTTAAATTAATATAAATACCACAAAATGAATCAAGATTTTTTGGAACTGCTGATTTTCCTCCTAATTTTTCAAGTCCTGATAATAAGAATGGATACATCGAAGCTGCCATACAATAAGGCTCTCCCACTTGAGAAGAGGAATCATGAGGATATAAAATAGTTTTAAAATCATTCCTCATTGTTTTTATATTGAAATCAGGATTTCGTTGTTTTACAAAACTTTCCCACCATTCTGTATTAGTTAGTTTATTATCAACTTTATGTATTTCAGCGTTTAAAACTCCAATACCTTTAGTTCCAACATTACTATTATCATCAATAGTAGCATTAGCAGTATTATCAGATTTTACAAAATTATAAATAAATTCAATGTCTTTAGTAGCATGATTTCTAATATCTTCTCGTTCCTTACGATACAGTATATATTTTTTAGCTACGTCATGATATCCTAAATCCATTAGAAGTTCCTCGATTTGGTCTTGAATATCTTCTATAGATTGGTTTTCTGTTTCTACTACGGAGTTAGTGATTTCACTAATACCTTTATAATCTTCTTCTGTTATGTTACCTAATGTACTAAATGCTGCTAATACGGCATCTCTAATCTTACTTCTATTAAACTCTTCTTTACTTCCGTCTCTTTTTATTACCATAAATAACATTTATAAATTAACATAATTAATATATCTATAAAAATAGACCCAAAAATAACTTTTTATAGCTAAATTTGGGTCTATTAATAATTTCACTATTAGATATAGAATCCTCTATGCTGGTATGTAAACCTATCCGTAGAAATAGATGGTATATACCAAACCAAACCTCTTCCCCTTCTTAGGTACTATTTTCGTTAGGAGTCGGAGACTCTTACTAAGAGGTCGTCGCCACTAACCCATGTATACACACGGCGATGCTGGACACGCCCTGAATTTTACCAGCACCTCGTTGTCAGGATTAGGACAGAGCGAGGATTTGCTAAGGGCAGTTAGCTTTGACAAGCGATTACACGCACGGTTCTAATGTTTATTATGTGCTAGAACTGATTCACAAAGAAGCACTAAGATTTATATCTAATATAATTTATTATGAAAAATATCAAAATATTATTTACAAAGTTAAAATGCTATTTACTAACAAAGTCTTTTCAACTTGATTCATAATATCCTTTTTCATTGAATCAGTTATAATCTGTGTAAATGCATTATATACAGTAAACATATTTGCGTTATCGTTTGATAATAAATATGGACTCTCCTTTTTGTCAAACATTAGTTTATAAGCATCAATAGGAGTTGAAGTAGCTAGTTTTACTTTACCAAAACCGTTATCAATAGATTCAGACATACAGTTACGAATCCATCTACCTAAATGTTCATTAACAAAATTCTCATCAGTATAGTCAAATTCTGTATCTGCGAAACGTCTAAGGGTAACTCCTATTTCTGTAGTCTGTTCTACAAGTCTTGTGATGGGTTTAAAGTTAATTGGAATTTCTGGTTCTATCTCATTAACTACTAAACTATCTGGATTAAATACACAAAGATTCGTACAAGCAGAATTCAAAGCTCCTGAATACATTTTTACAACAGCCTTTCTAGTATCTAGTCCATACACCATACCAATTACTTGTTGATGATTAGCATATTGATATTCATTAGGTAATACAGCTTCTAACCATACTCTATTAAAGGTTAAATCTGCTGTATCTATGTCACCATTTTTATTGTAAGTAATTTGATCAGGCAATTTTACATGAACTCTAATATCTGAAGTTAATTTTTGAACTCTTTCTAAGAAAGGTTCTACGTAACCTCTAGTTGGTAAGTAGTCTTTCCCTTTAATACTAGTAGCTTTACCCTCTAGAACTTCGTCTAAAGTAAATTCAGTTTGCATTCTCTCCATTGTATGTTATAAACATAATATTATCAATAATTTTATCATCTAAGAGTTTTTGAACAAGTTCGTGTGGAGTATATTCATTATGTGAGTAATTATTTATTCCTGCATTAGTAAGATATACCCACTCGTCCCCATCATATAGTATTTGCCCGCAAGGATATTCATCTTTATAGCAGACAAGTAACCCTTTGTAACTTTCAGTAATTTCACTTGTTTTCATATTTTAAAGAAGCAATAAAATCTTCCTCAGTTATATCTTCATCAAAATCATTGGAGCCATATATAATATCTTCTATATTATACTCTTTTATTTTAAAATCAGGTTTATCATGAGTATGCCAATATTCTTCTACATTTTCTGCACAACTATTAGGACTTCCTCCTAAAGCTATACTACAAGAAAATTGATTTGTCTCACGACAGTGTCCTTTATAAAAGTTCTGACATTTCTTTATATAATCAATAATTGTATCTACTTCTCCGGGGCAAGTAATAATGTCTTTTAAAGGAGATACTTTTTTATAGTCCCTATATCCTGGTCTATCTTTAGTTGCAGGTTTATAATCATCTTCTATACCCCCTTCAAGAAGTTGTTTAATTAAAAGCTCGAAAGTATCGTCCCAATCATCTGTAATACCATAAGCACTCATATAAGTATCTCTAATGTAAGAAAAATTATGTTGAGATAAATAATGCCTAGCATACAAAGGATTTTCTCTACTATCTTTAAAATTATTTTTTACAAGTTCATCTAAGTCTATTGAAGGTTGAGACCATTTATACATTTCTACTAAGCACTTATGTAATGCTTCTCCGAGAATATCATCTCTTCTAATCATTATCCGTTTGATTAAATTCTACTAATTTAAAATCATCTGCGAGTTTTCTTCTTAATATATTTCTAACTACATCTATAAGAAATTCTTCTTCCTCTATAGGAGTATCAGTAACATCGATTACATCCAGGAAGTTCCAGCAGCTATCATTACTACTATATGTAATATATCCTACAGCTACATTATCTTTATAGACTAAAATAATTCCATTAACATATTCTGTAATATCAGCAAGTTCCATATACTTGTCTGAATTTTCTGGTATTCTTATCGTTTTCATTAATTATTTCCTTTAATAGTTCCCATTAGAATATCTTGTTCTTTTACAATAGTGTAATTTATACTCCATTTAGTATGCCCGAAATTAGCAACAATATAATTACTACTTCCATACATACTACCTACAGAAATATAATCGAACTGCTTTCCTGTAGTATAAGCATAATTATGTAAATCCCCTTTAACAACATAAATATGAGGACTACAAATACCTTTTTCCACTATATAATTAGAGAAAAATAACTCAGTTTGTGGATTTAAGGTTAAAGGGAACTGTCTAGTCTGAGAATTATTATCTTTCAGTTTTGTTATCATACAGCTTTTTATCTGCATTTCTATAGTTTCTTGTTCACTATAGCTCGGCGTACATATTCACCTCCATCTTTACATGTTGAGGGCAAATCACTCTTGGAACTATTTTATTCTGATTTTCAGGTTCAAGTTCTACGCTCTACGATGCTACAGACTCTTTAGTTTCTGTAGTTATCTCGGTATTAGCATCACAGCCTTCACCGATATTGATTTGTTTTAACATATTTGATTTCTCAAATATACGGCAAAAATAAATAAATCTTTCATATTTTCTATTTAAATAGATTGAGCAATTATCGTATAATTTATGTAATACATACATAGCCTTTCTGCCAGAAGCATGTATAAACATAGTAATTTCTTTTTTTATTATTATGATTATGGAATAAAGTTTCTTCTATATTTAAATAATTCATAATAATTTTTAATAACTCTTTAGTACCAAGGATTTGATAAGATGGAATAGTATGTTCTTTATTGGCATAACTAATACATCCGTCACCATCAAAATATCCTCTAATGAAATGTCTTATTAAATCTTTTGATTTGAATATATTCTCATCAGGGAATTTTAATGTTAGAGATTTTTTAGGAGAGCATCCTAATGAATATAAAGTCTTCCATAAAATTTCACTAGATAAACATATTCTACATCTAGTGTGCCCTTGATTATCAGCTTTAGTAATTTTTAAATCTTTATTATAATTAATTGCTTTAGCAAATTTTTCTAAATGATTCTTATCAGATCCTTTTACACATAACTCAAAATTCCAATCTATGCGTTTTTTATTGTTATCCAAAGGAGATGAATAAATATAACCATCAGCAAATATAAATCCTAACCAATAAGCTTTTTCTTCGGTATCTACACTATCAAAAAAGTGCTCATTGTAAGATTTTTCTTTTCTACCCTTTTTATTAGGATTATAGAGATTTAAAGTTACTAAATGAGTTTTTAAAGTTTGTGCCCCAATATTATATTTTATAGCGGAAGCACGTAATCCTGTATCAGAATTAAGATAATCTTTTATAGCTAAATTTAAATTCTTAATAGTTATACCTGTTAAATATACATTATAAGAATAGTTATTATCTTTTAATAATTGCTCTAAATAATCTCGGCTAACTTTATTAGCTTTACAAAAAGCAGTTAGCTTTAATTCTGAATTTAAAAAATTATTTAATATTTCCATGAAAGTATTATAACTCTTCCACGGAAATATAATAATTAAATATGTTAAATTTATTACAATGCTCTACCGTGAGCATAAAGAAATTGGTGATTTCCTATAATAAAATTGTCGATAGGATAATTACTAATATAACTTTTGACATTATACTTAGCTAAATATGCTGCTAGAAGTTTCTGATTTAGCCACTCAAAATCGCCCCCATGATTGGATTCTCCTATAGAAAGATAATTAAAATCTAAGCTTTTTACTTTAGCTGTAAGAGTAGCAAAGAATTCCATCATACATTCTATAAATGCTTCACTAATTTCTTTATTATCTAGAATTTCAGGGAGTTCATGTCCTCCTCTAGTAGTTTCTTTATTAAATCCATCAATAGAATCACCGAGATTAACTATATATACAGAATGATATTCTTGTCCTATAAAAGATTCTACTATACGAGAAAGTCTAGATTTAATCTCTTTTACGTCATAAGAAGGAAGCTGGACAAAACTACTATATTTAGCGTTATAAGCTCCTATATGTAAATCAGATAACCATATAATAAGATCTGGATACTTAGCATCTTTATTATCAATATTTACTGGAAGTTCTTTATAATTCTTAACAGTGCTTTTAATAGTTTCTTCTATTAATTCTTTATTCAAAGACTTAGAATTTTCTTTAGTAAGTTTAGTAACTAAAGCTCTTAAATCTTTTACTTCATCCTTCTCAATTCTTTTTAAGAAATCATTTTCTTTTTCTCTAAGATGCATTTCTTTTAATTCATCTTCTGTATATTCTTCATACATATGAGGGGCAAAAGGAGAAGATGCTTTAGTAATATTAAATGCACGTAAAATTCTTTTAAAATCAATAAGAGAATAGTCAGGGAAATATCTGCTGACAATTTGCTGGGTTAAACCAGAACCATAATAGGTATACATTCTATATACACTATTCATTTCATTTCTAGTAAAGACTCCTGTAATTGCGGGCTTTTTTCTTCTGAATATTTCAAACTTATATCCAGTAATTTTACCTGTTTCTTCGTCTCTTATTTCCCATGTATTAGAAACGTCATCTGTATCTTTTTTTACTTCTTTTTTCTTTTTATTTTTTAGTCTATCATATAATTCCAATATCTTCTCCTCATCCGAATCTTTAATTTCTTGCTTTCTTAGTTTTCTAATAGTTACATATATAGCATCAATAGATTTATTAGATATTTCACATTGTGCTTTTAAGGAACGATTATTATTAATAGCCTCATTAAAGAATTGAATATAAGAAGATTTTGTTGTTTTTTTCATACTTGTTTAATTTTAGATAGCTGCTATGCCTTTATAATATAAGTATCTGCTAAATATATAAATATCTAAAATAAAAAAGGCAGATACTCTCACGAGCACCTGCCTCACATACTAAAAGTTTACAATCTGTATATTGTAATTAAAATTCCAAACCAAAGAACAAATAGCGACCATTCTTAGTACTCTTAGATGGAGTATAAGTTACAGTAGCTACAATTGGGTCAGAACCAATAGACTCCTTACCCTGAACAATATCAATCTGACCTTTAAAGCCTTTCTTGATAAGTTCCTTAGCCATTTCCTTAGCTGCTGTCTTAGTAGGACGAATAACCTTTGTCTCTGGCTCGATACGACCAGTATCCTTACCATCCTTATCAAGGATTGGTTCACCAGCCTTATCATTCTTTACACGCTCAGACTTCAAGGTCTTCAATACTTCCTTTGTATCATGGTCTACCAAATCAAACTTCTTCTGAGTATCACGCTTACCCTCAGTCTTAATATCAACAACCTTCCAAGGACGCTCACGAGTACTTACAATAGCACTTGAAAGTGTAACAATAAAACCACTACCAGGAGCATTCTTAGTCTTCTTCTTCAAATACTCAAGCTTAAACTCCTTTTCGTCATTAGCTGTTACCTTATCGTTCTTCTCATGGAACTTCTTCCAAGCCTGTGTAGCGTCTCCATTAATATGGAAATTCTCCTTTTCTACCTTAGCGATTGCTGCTTCCTTTGTTTCTGCACTTACTTCAAAACTCTTAAAATTAAAAACTTCACTCATTTTCAAAAATATATTAACATTAATTCTTATTATCAAATCATCTGCGATGTTTTTCTTATCTTTTTGTAATGCTAATATAATCTATATTTTTAACCCTCAAAAAGAAAATTAATAAAAAATTTAATTTTTTAAAATGGAAGAAATTTTCCCATCAATTCTCTTATTTTTGTTGGCATATCTTTTGGTTGCACACCAAATGTTGGAAAATCAGTACATCCATATGAAAAATCTTCGGTGATGATAGCAATAGCTTGTATTTCATCTTCATCGAGACCAGTTTTTTCTGCAAGTTTAGCAGTTACCTCATAATAGGTTGTTCCTGGTTTTTTCTTCTTCATAGAATTTACCATATATCCCAATAACGATATAAGTGCAAATTTTAAATTTATACTCTCGCCTAATGTTCCTAAACTGAAATATTTTCTATACAAATCAGATAATTTAGTATAATCAGGTCTCTTGAGTAATTCCGAATCCCTCATATCCGTGCATACAATAAAAGGCTACTAATTTAAGAAGATATGTAAATTCTTTAAATCCTTTATTAAAAAGTTCTCTAGTCATAGGGACTACTTTAGTATAAAAATTTGGAATAGTCTCTACAACTAAAAAATTACTTTTTATTTTAGGTTTTTCGATTCCATAATTCTTCTTAGCAGCCATAGTTAATAACCAACTATATAAAGCCATCTCTCTATAATAGTGATATTTAAGAAGGGCTTCTTTTGCAAAATTATTTATTAAATCACCAGTAGTTTTTAAATCATTTACTGTGATTATTCCTTCCTCTTTATCCACACTATAGTTATCAAGTTTAGACTTTATTTTTAGTATGAAAGGTTTATGTTCAGGAGCTTCTACTAAAACATCTATAAGGAATGCTATTTCATTTCCAATAATTGGAGTTTCTAGTAATCCTTCAGGAGTTAGTAAAGCCTGAATCTTTTTGTTTTTATTAAGAGCTTCTAAGCAGGCTTTAAGCTTACCTCTATTTTTTGGGTCAGTAAATATTGGAGTTCTAGTATCTTGATTATTTTTATCAAAAATAGAACGTTCCTTCCAATAACTACTACAGTCTGCTAATACCTTTTCAATCTTTTTATCAGACATCTTATCTTTATAATAGTCACATTTGCTAGATGCTTCTAATATAATATCATTAGTAATATTAACACCATGTGTCTTTTTATAAATATAATCCGCCATTAAACCCATTTTAGCAGTAGGTCTGTCAATATTAGTTAAAAAGAAATCATTAGGCTGTAAAACTAAAGTATGTAACCAACTGCCAAATTCTAAGCTAGATGTATTTAATTTAGTTTTACCCCAATTATCAAAGAACTCTGTTGGTGAACCATCTTGATCTGGATTTATCTTAGATAATCTAGAGTTTGAGATATAATTGCTATATTTTTCTGAAAAATATGTATCATCATCAATATCAGCAACCCTCAATGTCTCTATTAAAGGTTTAATAGAAATTTGACTTAATTTCACGTAAATAATTGTTGAAGTCTATTGACTCCCTTATGCATCCATACCCATATTCTATCTCTTCTTTATCTAAACTGTAAATTTTTCCATAAGGACCCCATTTTTCATTAGATTCAGATGCCATTAATAGACAAGGAACCCCAGCTAAATTCATTTGAATAAAATTACTAACTGAATCATCAATAAATATATCAACTCTGCCTTTTATATACCTAGCTTTATTAGCACGTTGGCAGAGAACTTGATAAACAGGTCTATCAGGATAACCATTATTTTTTAACCATGTTTTACTATAGTCTTTATTGCATACTCTTTTGGTACAGTATAATTCCGGAATAAAATCAATTCTATTTTTTATTGGAAGTCCTATCCACCATTCTCTATCTTTTATTAAGACTCGTTGTACGTTTCTTGTTATTTCTCCATCAGTCTTTGGAGGTCCGAATCTTTCTAAATATGGATTGATAAACTCATTAAGAGTATCATCTAAATCTAAGCCTATTCTTAAATTCATATATTAAATAGTTCTTCTATGTCTCTTATATAAGTTACGCCAATACCTTTTTTTGCTAATTCAGCTCGAATATTTATCCAACTATCATTATTTTCTAAAATGTCGTATGTTTCGTCATCAAGATTCAGATAATTATTCATCTCTTCTTTAGCCTTCTCCACAGCTTCCTCATAAGAAGACGCTACTAATTTGTGCAGTTTATTTTTGTTACCTTGACAAATTGCAAATATATAATTATTCATTTGGTATTGTTATATATAACGATCATTATAATAATAATTACTATTACTATAAGAGTAGGAATTAATAAAAGTATTGCTATTAATAGCATTTCCCAACTCCATAATAGTATTCCAAAAATCTTAAGTAAAACTAATGTTAAACTTATTATAAAATCTATTCCTCCTGCAATTAATAGTTCTCTCATACTAAGTTGTTACTTTTAGAATAACATTCTAACAATGTATAAAAGAAATCCATAGGAACCATTGCTATTGCTCCAGGACTTACGCTTCCTTCAGTTGGAGCTTTCTTCCAACATAATACAAAAGGTTTGTCTTTATATGGACAAGCCTCTTCTATTTTAAAATAGGCAGGAGTATTAGCTGTATGTTTAGCTTGAATATTTATAGGCAATTTATTAGTTCTATCTATAATATCAACCTTATTATTGTCTGTAAATTTGCTTTCCCCTCTGGCACTTACACACTCAGTAAATCCTATATCTTTAAGATGGTGAATTATATCACTTTCCCATGCACTTCCTTTATTTCTAGATTTTTTAGCTTGGTAACTCTTTTTTGTATGAGGATTTATCCATTCATAAAGAGTTCCATCAGCCATCTTACCTGACTTATTACATCTTATTTTTAAAGCTGCTTGACTTATTTTAGTTTTTTCAGAGCACTCTTCTATAGATGCATAATCATGAACATCCCCATTTTTATATGTTATTCTAATTGATGTATCCAAATTCTAATTACTTTTTGACATAGTCACTTAGTTCTTTAATGTAATACTTGATGAATTTTAAAGTATTTTCTCTACCATATTTTTTATAAAAATCACTTATATCTTTAACTTTAAATTTATGAGGTATAAAAAAATAAAATAATTCTGGATGTTTTTTTCTAATTTTAAGCATATTAGATTTACCCGCTCTATCATTATCATAAAAAGTTACTATATAAGTAAATCTTTCTTTTAAATCAGATAGCATGTTTTCGGATAACCATTGTGTTTCACTATTTGGAGCACAGGCTGTTATACCTAATCCTTTTAAACACATAGTATCTTTCATACTTTTAGTTATAACTAGTAGATTTCCTTTTTTAGGAAGTTGATTATAACCTTGAACCTTTTTTGAGGGCCAATTAGTTAAAAATCTATACTCCCTACGCTTAGGATAGTAAATTCTCCATAATTCTTTACCTTTCATCATTCCTCCGTAATATCCGAATATAAAATTATCTTTAGTTTTTATAGTTTGAATATTACCATTTAAAAATACGGTACGACAAGAAAATACTTTATATTTATTTAATAATTCTAAAGTTACACCTTGTTTACCCCACCATTTTAATTCATCCTCTGAAAATTCTTTTATTTCCACTTTAATATCAGCTGGTTCATTAGTTTTAACAAAACTTGTGCTTGATTGTATTACAGATTGATAATTATTTTGTCCTTTTAATAAACCAAAATCTTTAGCTATAATATCTAAAGCTTGATGATATTTACAAGCATATTTAGTCATAACTACTGATATAAAGTTTCCATAGAAAGAACCATTAAAATCATGGAATATAAGTTCTCCTTTAGAATTACGAAAAAAGGAGGCAGTAGGATTTTTATCTTTTCGTAAAGGGTTGCAAATTAATTTCTTTGAAACTTTAACTCCAAGATAATATTCCATATATGCCTCCTCTGTATTATATTTAAGTAAGTAGTCTTTGGTAATATCTGGTTTAAATGAAAAATCTAATTCCATAGAACTACTTACTTTTTAATTACTACATACCTGCTAACATAGCATCAAAGTCCGCATCCTGGACTTCTTTACCTTCTGTAGAATCAATGGATTTAGCTTCTTCAGAATCAGCAGCTGGAATAGGAGCAGTTGGTCTACGTTTCTCCATATCTTGCTGTTGCTGAATTTCGTAAGTAGAGAATGATAACTTATCTTTTTCTAAACTTGCAAAGTTATCACGGATATAAAATTGTCCATCATTATTTACAGCACCAATATCTGGAATACGGGCAAATACATTACCAGTTTCTTCCATAATACCTTGCTGATTCTTTTTCTTTTCCTTACGACCACTAAGTTTTAAATAGAAGTCTTTCTTCATGCAATACTTAGATAATACTGCCTGGAAAAGTTGCATAAATTGGTCTGTATTCTTACAAGCTGAAGCTTTAGTTACAAATAACTCTTTAGCTTTATCTCCACCTACTGCTGTTATAATATGTAGCATAAAACCTTTGAGCTGTTCAAATGCCGACGGGAGTACATATGGAAATTCATTACCATTAGAATCTTTTCTCTTACCTTCATATCTCTTAGTGGAATTTTCTGTAGGATAAAATAAAGATTCCTGATAAGTTCCATTTTCTCCTTCAAAATGGAGAACTAGAGACTTCCATGTAGTAGTAGGGTCTTGTTTACCTTTACCCTCTTTAGTTTCAATACTTTTTAACTGGACAAGATTAATAGTATAAGGACGAAGACCCTTCTTACTTGTTGGATTAATTTCTCCAAGACCACCAAAATTCAAACTCATATTGCTATATTATTAAAGATTATCAAAATTAAAATCAGTATCTGAAATTTCTGTATCATCTGCGTTGCCATCAATTAGGCTAGCCATTTCGTCATCTAATTCATCTTCTGAAGCAATGTCTTCCGCTTCTGGAACAACATCTTCTTTAATCTCAGGTTCATTATTACCTGTTAATATAAACAATCCATCAATTTTAGGATGTGGAGTAAAAGTAAATTCATTACCATGCTCAGCAAGGTTCTGATTATTCTTTCCTCTATATGAGACTGCATTCTTTTGAGTTAACTTATTACCAGATTGTGTTCCAAATGTTTCAGTAGCTCCGATAACTAAGCATTCCTTTTTATTAAGCTTTTGCTGTTTAATGTCTACTTTATCTCCAGGTTCTACACCCAGAGCTTCAACAGCTGCTTTATTAAGAATATATTTATTCTCTTCAAGAATCAACAGTGGATTTGGATTAGAATCATCTATCTCGGTATCCTTCTTTTTAGAAGAAGACTTACGAGTAGAAGGCTTTTTAACTGTATCATCTTTAAGTTCACGTGTATCAGTGAAAGTCTCTCCAGTTTCTTCATCAAGCCATTCAGACTTGATTGTCATTTTAATTAGCTTCATTTAAAATATCGTCCTCATTATTGGTTTCATTAGATTCATCTGCGATTTCTTCTTCATCATCCCCATATTCAAAGTTATGGATGGTATCTAGAACCTTTTGCATATTTGGTTCAATCAATTTATCTTTAAAACATCCATCAACACTACGACAGGTGTCATTACCATTGGTTTTTGTTCTAAAGAAATAGCTAATATTACCTTCATCATCAACTTGACGCTCAGTATATAAAATGTAAGAAAATAAACCATCAATATTTACAGTTCTATCCAACATCTTACCACTAGAATATAATTGCCAATGCTCATCGAGATCAGTACCTGCATTAATAATATGACTAATGAATACTACATTAAGGTCTTCACGTAGCTCACTAGCTTCCATGATTAAATCATAGTAATTTTTTGCAAATACAACATGCTTATCCCACCCTTTTTCAAGTGCTGAATCCATTATATTATTTGAGAGGCAATAATTAGCATCATCAACAACTACAGTTTTAATATCCGTACGTAGTTTATCAATAACTTTTAACCATTTACCAATAGTTGAATAATCATTAGATACTAACCAGTTACCAACTGGTTTTTTATCCACAATTTCAGCTTTTTTGTATTTACGTCTAAATCCAGGAATCTGAAGTTGTTTGTTAGTACAACTAATAATAAATGTTGATTTATAATCCAAATAACGCAATGAGGTACTTTTACCAGTACCACTTAAACCTGCTAAACCAATAATCATAAACTATAGTCTAATTTATTATTCATTTTCTTATTTTCATCTTCATTTTCTTGTGTATTATCTGTTAAATTATTATCTGTAGTACGGTATCTAGAGTAATCAAAGATTTCAGAAGGAGGAGGTAACTCTACCCATTTATTAGTCATTCCATCAAAGAAACAACAATCAGCTACTTGATTTTCTCCATATCTTGACTTTAGGACAAGAATACTTCGGAATCTATAACCCATGTCTTTTACTTGATAACCTCTATAAGAAGAACGTTTATCAACTTGAGGATTATAAACTGCTAAAATCAATTCTGATGCTTCACTTGGTGTACCAGTTTCTTTGATATCTTCAACCATAGGTTCCATAAATGCCTCATTTTTCTTCCTATCCATATTAGCTACACTTCTATTAGATTGCATAATAAAGAGAACTGATAAATCCGTTTTATTTCTAACAACTACTAATTTATTAGCACAGTCATCAATTTCTCCTTTTTTATTACGTCCGTTAGAAGGGACTAATAATCCAGCATGATCTATTATTGCTAAAATAGTTTGTTCAGGATTATTTGGAGTATAAATATCATTTTCAAAGGTGCCTTCTTCTTTAAGAATCTGCATAATTTCAGATATTACTTTATCTGAAGTATGAGCACCATCAAAAATTATTAACTTTTTATATACTTTTTCTAACCACTTATATCCTAATTGTACATACTCATAAATATCATCAGGTAAAGTATAGTCTTTACCAATAGAAAGTATCTGTTTAGCAGATATTCTAATATGATATGTGTCATACAAATATGTACTTAACAATTTAGCTATAATAAAAGACTCTTTCATCTCAAGAGCAAAGAAAACAATTTTAATTTTATTGTCTTCTAAGTGCTCTTTTAATGGAATATAAACATAAGAATATAATGCGCAACTTGATTTACCTACTCCCGAAGAAGCAAATAACAGAGTAAAAGTACTTTTAGTAAGTCCTCCTGTTATTTCTTCTAATTTAGGTAATCCTATACTTAATCCATGATTTCTTCCTAATCTACCATTTTCTACTTCTTTTTTAAAACTTTCTAAACTCACAAAGTTGCGACAGTATTACAATCCATTCCAGTATCTCCATTCTTTAAAGCCTCAAGGTCTTCCCATTTTTCGTCTACAATAAATGTAGCTAAGCTATAATTAATAATGTCATTATCAGTAGTAGCTTCCCAGTCCAATAAATCTATAATTTTTTTATGAGTTTCCTCATTCCAATGAATTTTTTTACCATAAGTACGATAAGCGTCTTCAAGACTATTGAATTTTTTAGACACACCTAGCATACTGGTTAAACATCCATTAATATTTCTAAATCTTGGATAATGTTCTCTAAGTTCTTTTCCCATTTCAAAAGAACTCTTAGAAAGGCATTTAAGAAAGTTTTTATTAAATGGTATCTCTTCAGGAACTAATTTCATTCCTGAAACAATTTTATAACTTTTAAGGATTAAACCTTTATCTTGTAAAGATTTAAGAATATCTATAAAACTTCCTATATATTTTTTATCTATAGCTAAATACCTTTGAAGATAATTTTCTGAATAATCTTCTATATAAGCATTAATAGCTTTAACAACAAATAATTCAGTAGGAGTAATATTATATTTTTCTAAAATTGTTATTTCTTCATCAATGTTTAAATCAAACATACAGTAATTCGGATAATTAAAAGTCTTTCATACTGTAATTAAGTTAATCTCTTTTCAGAGCGATATTAATACATAGATTCAGAATCTAAAATCAAATTTAGGAACTATCTTCTCACCTGGAGTAAAGTCTTTACCTTGTAATACTTTATCCAATTCTGATTCGTCTATAGTTATAAAAGAATCTCCTTTATGAGAATCATAAAACCACTTAGTTTCTTGAGTTCTATTTAATATTATATTAAATATTTCAGCTGTTTTACCTTGTTCAAAACGAATTGCTCGTCCTCTACGTTGAGTAGCACTAGTTTTAGAACTATCAATTCCAATCATAATGGCTACTGATAAACCTTTTACATCAAGACCCTCATTTACTTTACGAATGGTAGAGAGTAATTTAATTTTTCCAGAATTGAAATCTTCAATAGCTGTGCTACTTCTTTTTTTAGAAGTTTTGCTAGAATATACAGTAGCATTTGGAATTTTTTCTGCCATTTTTATATTATTGGCAAAAGTTATTATTTTTTTATCTTTCCTAGCTTCTATAATCTTTTTTGCTATTTCAATTTTTTTTGGATGATTGTTTATAAAAGCTTTTTTCTCTTGCATAGTTGCCCAAAATCTAATAGCATGATAATTTATATTTTGTAATACTTCAGATTTTTTATTAGGGTCAGTACACATAGAATCTCTTAGGAGTAATTTATTTCGCCAGCCATTTGTACCTACTAGCTTATTTACTAACTCCCAAGAAAATCCAAAAAACTCAAAATGAGAAATAAACTCTTTATTTAGTTTCTCATATTCTTCTAAATCATCCACATTAACTAATACCATATATTCTTTATATGGACTTATCCATCCATTTTTAAGACATTCGGCAGTAGTAATTGTGTCAATTACTGGGCAATATTTTGCTAATATTTTATCTCTACCATCAAGGCGTTCAAAAGTAGCTGTAAGACCTAAAATAAATTGATATTTTATTACTTCAAATAACTTAACAAAAGTTTGAGCAGCATAACGATGACATTCATCCATTACTATGAGGTCATACTTAGCTGGGTATTTTATTACAGTATTTATTACTTTAACTTCACAATTTAAACCTAACCCATTAGAGTCTATATGACCATACCATTGTTTTAATAAAGTTTCTGTGGGTACAACTATAAGAACTCTATATTGAGGAAAGTGTTTTAATACAGTTTTGATACAATTTAATCCTACACGGGATTTACCAAATCCCGTCCCAGCAACTATAGTGCCTAAACAACGATTTTTAATCCATTTTTTTCTGCATTCCTCTTGTCGTTCGTCCCTAGTGATTTTATGAAATAACTCACCTTCAATCAGAGAGTTTGTAGCCATTGTAATCAGCTACAGCTTTAATTTGTTTAATTCTCTTCTCCCATTCAGAGGCTTGCCATCTTACTTTATTTTCAAGATGCAATAGAACCTTATCACGTAAAGTTTCTAACTGAACTCTAGTTAAATCACTATAGCGTTTGTCATATTTATCTTTACGGAAAGTAAGCATAGCACCAAACTCCTTAAGAGTAAGACCTTTACGGTCATCTATCTTAAGGACAAGACCCTTTTTATCTTCTGGATTCTTTGGGTCTCTTAATTTAATACCTAGAATTTCAGCAGCCTGCTTAATTCTATCTACTAATTTACCATTTTCATCTTTCTTGTTTAATTCCATTAATTCTGAACGTGTAAACCACAATCCAAGCTCAGTAATAAAGGTAAGAGTAATATGCTTACGAATACATTTACCTAAAGCTGAGAGACAGGCTTCCCTAACAATATTTAATGGTAAAGAAGCAAATATAGTAAAGGATTCCTCATCACTATTCATAATGTCATTAAGAGTCCATTCTTTAAATAGTGTTTCTGCTATTGCACTAGCATTAGTTTCTCCTTCACCTTTTTCAGCGTTTTCTTTAGCAAATAATTCTGCTTGAGAAGCAATTTGATTATTAAGCATATTGAAGAAACTTGTTCTAACAATACCTTGTCTAGTACTACCTTCTCCAGGATAGGCAAGCCAAATTAAAAATAGTTCAGCATTACAACGTGTTCTTTGGTCTTCAATTTGCTCCAATAAAACTCGTCTACCGGGATTTTCATAATTATCACTATATAACATTGATTCGCAATGTTTATAAGCTTTACGGAGTTCTTCCTCAGTCATATCTACCATTTTAATAGTAGATTGAATACGTTCACCATTTACAATTTTTCTTGAGCCTTTCCAAAGAAAAGTTTCTACATTATTATTCTTAGCTTTAATAGCTTGATTAAGTTTATCACCTAAAACTGTTGTCATAAAATCTTAAAGATTATTTATTCTACTATCATGTCATCTGCGTTTTTAGGTCGTTGTGGAACAAATTTAATAAACCAAATATTATTATATTTATATTTCTGTTGTGTATTTCCATCGTACCATTCATCTATTCCTGCCATCACGGGTTTTACTTCGAGATATCCAACATCTCCAAAATTAATATTTGGAGTATTCCAATTAGGTGGTTGAGTACACATAAGATATTTAGTTTTTTCTCGAAGTTTATCCTCGTTGTCTAACAATTCAAATACATATATTATATAGCCTAAGCCATCATTAAATTTCTCAAGTAGTTTACTATAAACAACCATTAATTGATAAATAATGTTTCCTCAATAATATGGTAATCCTTTTTCAAGGCGTAAATATTATTTATCAATTTTTAGTAATTTTAGTTATCTAGGACTATAATTTTTACATCCATATTTTGCAAAATTGCATTTAAGCATATCCATGTTCATCAGACATTTATATCTTTTACAATTTTTACAATCTCTATCTGGAAATTTAAATTTTTTACCATCAGTATCTTTTATGTATGTATCTAATGTATTAGAGCACATATTATAGACAATATACTTATACCTCCAAATAAATAATTCAATTTTGATAATTTTTTATTTTGTATATGCAATTCTTTATTTTTATCAGATTGATTCTTTATTTGGTAATCTTTATATTCTATTGTACTATCTAAAGTATTTACTAAGGATTTATAGTTATTTAGTTGTATTTTTTGTAAACTATCATTCTTTAATAAGTACTTATGTTCATTAAAAATAAGGTTAGTTACTTTTAATTGATATGGTGTCAATAAGAAGTTTTCTCCCGACTTCTTGAATGTAGTTTGTGAAAAACTGCATATCGCTATCAGGAGACTGGCTAATAATATTATTCCTCTCTTTAACATAGATGGTTTTATTATTATAGATAGCAGTATCTCCCTTATTAATAGTAATTTTAATAGAATCCTTTTTACTATTTAAAGAATCTAACTTTTTCTCTATATTATTTGTGGAGGGTATAGTCCTATTATTGTATCCCTTATATAGAAATATAGAGGCTCCTATAATAGTTAATAAAATAATTATTAAAATTACTCTATCTATAATTTTCATCAGTCAGCTACTTTATGATTTATTAAAGCAACCTGTTTAGTGTGTTCAAATTTAGCTTTAGCTTTAGCATATGGTTTACTATATTGCTCTGGAAATTGTTTTACATGATTAACTTCATTATCCAATATGTACTTAACAGTAGCAATATTTAGAAGTCCAGCTCTACCTACAATATCATTCCCATCTCTACAAACAGATGCTTTACCATAAGCAATCTTTTTACCAAGTTGAGAATTGTTTTTATCAACTGGGTTACATAAAGATACTCCAAATTTAAGTAGTCTGTGTAAAGAATTCATAGCAGTAAACTCTGTGAGAAGGGCACATACTACAAAATAATGATCCTTACCTTCAAAATCAATAAAACTACCTTCTCTATACTCTACTAATTTCTCTTTTTCGTTTTCAAAAATCATAACTTTTTATAATTTGAATTATTAAAAATATAATCTAAAGGAGCAGATATTAAATCTATTGACCTAATTATTCTATATCCAATTTTTTTAGTAATTTGGATTCGCTCCTTTAATGGTTTACTTGAAGATATAAATTTACTGCCTAATAACTCTACTCTATCTTTATAATGAGCATATGCAGTGAGTTCATAGATGAACACCTTAGAAACTGTAATATCTCTAAAGTGTTCATCTCTCCAAGTTGTTACTGGAATGGATTTAATCATTCCTCCATCAGTGTGGTATTGTTAGGTTTTTCACCTACTATCTCATATAATCTATGAAGTTCTTTTGTATAAAAATCTAAATATTTTTGCATAGTTAAAGCCCCATCAATATCGGATTTAGCTGTTCTATATCTAGCAATAGCTGCTAAAGCTCCAGATAATGTTAAGCCATAACCTGCTAAAGCTAGTTCTTCTCTAGCTTCTCTAGTCTTGGACTTAGCATTAATGGTCTTCATTACATATAGATCCCAATGGGGGGAACTTATATCAGGTAATGATGGTCTTAATTCAAAATCAGATTCCTTAATTATCATAAATTATTTAGAGCCTATACCACCTGGTCTTGTTGTTGAATTTTTTACTGCTTGAGGAAGCTTATCCCACCAACACTGTTTTTGGCGCAATCTTTCGAGTTTATTCTTATACTTCATTTTAACTAGTATTAAAATTTAAAAGAAAATCAATCATCTTAAAAATATAAAATTATCTAGGTAAAATACCATAATTTAGTCATAGACATATCTAGAATAGCCTACAATCTTCTAAATATAGAATCATGAACAATTTGTCACTCTAGAAATGAAAATGTCTTAGAGAGACTCTGAGATAAGTCCCTCAAAGTGCTCCTCAGCATATTCACGAGCAGCTTTGGTACTATCAAAATATCGACTAGGTTTCTTTCTATCGCTGCGTTTTACAGCAATTTTTCCACCAGTAGTACGATAAATTGTAATTTCTTTTACAGTTGCTTTTACAATTTCTTTAGCCATAATTATTTATTTTTTAAAAATTTTAATAAATGTTTCCTTATATTCAGGATAAGTATAATATAATGCTAACAGAGTATTTAACACTGGACACACTGCAAATATTCCAGATATTAAATTGGTAGGTATTTCTACTACTTGCCATTTAGTTAAAATGGTATTAGCGGAACAAGCATATATAATTACACAAATAACAAATAATATTAATATTATTGCTGGGTGCATTATTCTAATAGTTCTAAACTCGCATTACTAGCTAGTTCATCTGCTAGATTATTACCAAAACAATCCTGATGCCCTCTAACATGAGTAAATTTAATATTTTTTATTAAAGACTTAATTCTCTCATATTCTTCATCTAAAAGTTTCCAAAGCTCTACATTTTTTTTCTTTTTCCAACCTTTAGTAAGGCATCCTAAAACATATTGGCTATCACTTATAAATTCTATTTCTTCTATAGGATTTTTAATAGATTTAAAGGCACATAACATTGCGATTAATTCCATTTTATTATTAGTAGTATGTTTAAATCCTTTTGAGTATTTTTTGAATACTTTATCATCATTCATCCATACAACTCCTATTCCTCCTTGGTCTATAGAAGATTTATAAGCACCATCTGTATAAATCTGAATCATATATTTATTGTCTCTAGGGTAATAAAATCTGTGTATTCTAACACTATGGCATGTTTTGGTGGATCATAATAAGAGGTAGAAGTACAGAGTTTCTTTTCCGGGTCTCGATAAGTATTTATTAAAGACATTACTGACCATTCAGTATCTTGAATACTACTAATATAGCAATGCCCTGTACCTTTAATTATTACTTGAACAATAGAAGCTTTATAAAAATCCCAGTTATCTGTATTTATTTCCCAAGTTCTATCAGACTCAAATAATTCAGTTAATTCTAAATCAATATCATGTATTAAATCAGAATCTATTTCTTCCTTATTTATAATCATTTCTCCAAAGAATTATATATCGACGTTCTCTATCTAAATCTGTATACCATAATATTATTTGACCATCACTATTATCTAATTTTGGATTAAGAAGAATTTTCACCAAAATAATTATTACAATAATACATATAATAGTCATTAAATTACTTTAAGCATTGTTACATTTTCAGGAAGGTCCCTCCAGTTCTTATAAGAGTTAGTTATCCATACATGATTGAAGTTTTCAGATAACTTTATAATGCCCTTTGGATTAACCATATGAATTACTGAGATATTAAGTCTTTCTTTAGGTACTCCTAAATTTCTAAGGGCTTCTGCTATACCACAGAAAGTACCTCCTCCGTCACATAAATCGTCTAATATCATTAATGGACGGTCACTAATCTTTTCAGGATTATCTATCTCAACTTGTAATATTCTACCAGTAGTAGTATCGCGTATTTTACTACATATGATATAAGAATCTAATCCTCCATAGCGTTCTGCTGCTCCAGCATCAGGAAGAACTATTTGATAGTTTTGTGTTTTCAAATCAGGACGGTCAAATTCTTCGGTATATAAAGCTCTAAATTTATTACCGAACCTACAATCGTATATTACATCAGAATGAGGTTCTAGAATAGCAATATTTTCAGCATTAGAGCTATCTAGAATTTTTAGTATTACTTTAAGAGTAAATGGGCGATTAAAATCCATAACTCTATCCATTCTCATCCCCATAAGATAGAAAATGTTAATATCATAACTGACGTCATGTCTATCAAGGATATCAATTACTTGAGCTACGATAAATAGTTCTTCAGCATTAGTGATTCTACACTTCACACAGACTTGATCTTTGTGATTAAATTCTCCTAAAGAAATTTGAACTTCACCATCAGGAAATCTAGATAAAGTGTAACAAATATCACTTTTTTTTGGATTTACTAAATTCAAGATTTGCATAATTTATAAATATAAAGAGTTATTGTCGAATCATTTTCAAAAAGCTCTTGAAGCATAGGGTAGACTACCCCATCCCAGTCTCCACCAGCTAAACCACATCCTAATTTATAAGGAATGCCTATTTTTATTATACCTTCATTCTTACAAAATTCTTTTAAATCTAATAATGCCGCTTTAAGGGCATTATAATTAGTATGTCTATTTTCATAAGGAGCAACGGATTCTGTAAAGGAATATTCGCCAAATAAATTAGCTACAAGACTAATAGGCTCATCTTCAGTTGAACATATTTGGCACTTTCCTAGTAATTCTGTGGAATATTTAAAATTCTTACAAAAATTAACATATTGAATATATACTTGATTCCATTTATCTTTAATGGATCTAGCTATACCTGCTCCCATTACTCCTAAACAATTAGTTTGATGAGCAATAAGAGGTAAATTTGATTGGAGTAAATCTCCATTAACAATTTCTATCATTTTAATGTTGAATCTACACGTTCACGAATTTCAGAAAGAGTATAATCTCTTACTAATTCACCATTTACAAAAACTGTCTCAAGACAACCTTTAGTTTCTTCCTCCTTAGTTTGTTGGTCATATGCGACATACTTACCATTCTCTTCCTCAACCCTTATAAGACCTTTAAGAGAGTTCTTAGTTCCATCATCAGTCTTTGGATGTTTAAAGATTTCCCTAAGCTCTCCGTTGATAGTACAAGCGGTTGCTTTAACAGCAAATCCAAGGGAATCCCTACTCTTAAACTGATAAGTAAATGAGCCAATACCAAGTACAAGATTGCAAGCTGCCATGTGAGCACTTTCCAATCTAGTATAGATGTCTCTCTGACGCTCTAGCGTTATAGAGTCACCATAGAGCAAACCAACCTTGGTACTTGGATAACGATAATCGTTTACCGTAGTATTCCAACCAAAGATCTTGCCAAGCATATAGTAGGCGCCGTAATATTGACCTTCAGAAACCTCAGTATAACGACTTTCGTCATCATCCATAAATGGGTTGAAATCGCAATAGTATTTACCTTCCTTCATTGCAGTGTGGTAGTGTGGATTAGTACGAAGACCACAGATGATGTCTACAGGATCACCACTGTCAGGACGAATCACTACTCTACCATCACGTTTCATAATGTCTTTTTTCAAACGGGGAAGAATACGTTCTATTACCCTCCAAAAATCATAAGTATCACTAACTATAGACACAATTCCAGTAGGATATAGTTCATTTACCAATCTTTTAATTGATAATAATTCTCCAATAAATTTTTTGTCCTCTTCAGACGCTTTTTGAATTTTCATATTTATATGCTTTTTTCAAATTATCAATAGCCCATAAAGGCTGTAAATTTTTATAACAGAAACACTCTTTTTGCTATATAGGATCAGATAAATCAAAAGAGGAACATGGTCTTATATGATCTAAATGCCATTTACCATAATTATCCCAAGACATTCCTTCAGCAAATTTATTTGCAATATATTCTTTTAAAAATTCTACAGAACATCCGATTAATTCCATAGTATGTGCAGATTTAGATTCTCCCTTTAAAGCATGTGCCACTCTACGTCTAAGATTATTACAAATTTTATGCTCTAAAGAATTTCTTTCCCATATTCTTTTTTGTTCTCGTAATTTACCTTTATTTTCTTGTCTATAAATTTTGTCGTAAACAGCTTTTTCTTCTTTATGAGCATCTGCATAAATTTTCTTTTGCACTAATATATGCTCTCTATTTTCTTCATAATATTTATGTCTAGCTACTTTAACTTTATCTTTATTAGCTTCTCTATATGCTTTATTTTTAGCATTTCTGCATTCTTTACAATGAGTATCTAACCCATCTTTATTTCTTTTACATTTAGGAAATTCTGAAATAGATTTTTCCTAACTGCAATTAGAGCAAATTTTTGTCTCCATTTTTATCAATATATCCAATTAATTTACCAAAATCATCTAAGATTATTTCTTCTACATTATCCTCAAAATCACTAATAGTAGAGCAAGCCACTGAATGTTCGGTTGCCGGAACAGTAGCTGCCACCAATTCCTTAGTAACATCTGCATTATAGTAATGTTCAACAGCCTCAATAGCCGGAATTGTTTCACTACCACAGAAGGAAGTCATATGAGCCATACCAGAGATAACTGCTGCATCAAGACCAGCCATACCTCTCATTGAGAAGTCATGACAGGAGAAGCCAAGATTTACGTCCTCTGGGAATCCAGTCTTCTTAGCGTGTTCCATAAGTCTCTTCTTATAAAGACGAGCACTTGTTGCAGAGGTACAAGGCAGCCAAAGGGTGCAACTAATCAGAGTTTCCAAGTAATTAGTTAACCAGAAGAAATCTGGAAGAGTATTCTGGATAGTCATCATAGGAACCCTTATAGGGCAGATAGAACCTTCAGGAAGAGCCTTTATCTCTATAGGGAGATAGCCTAAATCATAAAGTTCCTCAATGTGCTTAGCTCCAACTTGGTTGAGGTCTACAAAGTTACCTACACGGTAAGCAAACTGTTTAATTGCTTCATCCTTAGGTAACGAAAACCATCTGTTAAACTCTTCAATTAGATACTTCTTTACAAAGTACTGAATACCAAATACTACAGAGCCTTCCGTAGCTTCTGGGAAGTAACGACAACTTCTTGGAGTCCAGTTACTATAAACCATTTGTGTACCTTCTGGGTACATACGATGATGACCAAGCTTGTAGCCATCAGTTGCATTAATAATTTCCATTAATTGATTCTTTTAATGTAAAACCTATACTATATTGATAAAACACTCTAGTGATATAATTTTTAGTATCTCGATGCATTTTCATTTTAGGACTAAAATTTACCCACCAATCATATTCCTTTCTAGGATTTGCTCCATAAGTTTTTGCAGCTGCTAAATAATCACAAATAAGCTCTAAAACATATTTTTTAGGCATTTTAGCAGGAATTCCTCCATCATCTAATGAATGAATCCAATATTCATAGTGATGTGGATTATGTCCTCTATGATGTAAGAATGTAACACTATATCCTAATATTTTACGTTCATTAGCCAAAGAACTAATATTATTATCCCAATATTTTATAGCTCTAGAAAATTCTATATAGCTAAATTTAGATAAATCATGTGTTATACCTTGCCAATATAGCCCTATCTGAAAACAATATCTAGCAACATAATATTTATGAGTTAGAATCCTTTTTAATAATTTAAACCAAATCAATTTTTAATTTCTTTTAATTTGTTTAAATAAATATAATTATATTTTTCTCCAAGTTTTTTAATTAAAGTATAAAAGCTTCTTCTAAAACTTGAATCTTTAAAACATAATTGCTTAATATTAATAATTAATTCCTCTGAAATTTTAGCTTCTGAATATTCTTTTTTTAAAATCTCAGAGGAATTAATTAAATCTACTAGTAACGATACTTGCTTAGCCTCCTGGTAATCCATTTGATAGTATTTCTTTAATAGCTTGATAATAACCAAGAATATACCAATTTTTAGCTTTTTCTAAATAATTTTCAGAAAGAAACCCTACTGTAGAATAATTTTTTATTATACCTTCCCAAGATTTATTTATTTTTAAATCTATTTTTGAGATATTCATTGTTATTCTGAGGTTATTTTATTACCATACCAAGATTTCAGAATATAGTAGTAGAAATATTTTCCAAAATGTTCTGCTATTTCTTTAGAAATACAGCCAAGCGCGCCGACACTGGCGTCAGTGTAGCCGACGGAATAGAAGCCGGCGAAGCTGGCGAGACCCGCATGAGAACCAGAAAGCACGCTGCCCCCCACAGACAAACGGCATTTTCCAGTAGGAAATTCTTCTATTACTGTTACTTGTCCACAATTAAATGAAGAATAATTATCTACGTTTTTAGATTCCCCAATATAGAACCCTGGATAATAGTAAGTACCTTTCCATAGAGAAGTACTTAATCCAATATGAAGAGCTTTTCTGATTAAAGCCACTAATGCTGAGTATTTAGCTTCTGTAGTAGGTATAGTAGCAACTTTACTCCAGTCAGAATCTGAAATATTTAAAGCACGTTTTACATCTACTAAAGTTTTAATATTTTTATAAGAAGGCTCTAGCTCTTCTTTTTTAAAAGCTTGTAAAGCTAAAGTTTTTAATGACTCATTTGTCCCTGTATACCATTCTCTAGCGGTATCAATATCAATTTTAATGTTCCTTTTCTCCATTTTCTTTAATGTATTTAAGAGTTTCATTTAATGAATCTTTTATTATATTTAGTAACCATTCATTATTTTTTATAGATAACAATAAGTCGGTAACCTGATTAACCTTAGCTATAGCTTTAGCAGGTCTTTCTTGTTCTAACATATTATATCTATCAATAATAATATTAGTTACTGTATTGCAATGACTTTTAATAAGTCGTAAACTTCTATCTTTCTTTTTACTCATAATCCCTCTTTTTCTAATAAATTCCAATAATCTGCTTCTAGATCATTCCAATAATCTTCCAAATCATCCGTGATTTCTGTCAAATCTTCCATTATTTAAGTAATAACACAATTATCCATATAATAATTAGAAGAATGGATATTCCAACGCCAATTATTAATGGACTAAAAACAATTAACCATGATATATCTGAGTGTACAATAACTTTGGCTATTAATAAAATAATAAAAGTTATTGGTATAAGCCAACTTCCACACCCTAAATTTATATTTACTTTATCATTCGACAACATTTAAAAGAGATTTTATATAGTCAATAGATTCTTTTATAGAAAGAGTTTCCCCAGTCTTTAATCTGACATAGGTACCTTCTCCGGCTTCTTCTATATAAGAAATGTCATCTACCGCTATTAAATATCTTCTGTTTATAGCATCATTATCTAAAGTCAAATCAATAAACATTACCAATTATATTTACAATCATCATTTAAATTATCATCTGTGAATATAAGTAAACTTATTAATAATATTCCAAATACTATAAGCATTTTATATAATTACAAATAGTATCTACTGCACTATTAAATTCTTGTTTATCACTATCTAGAATAGTTTCTCTTAAAAAATCTAAATATGAAGTACTTCTACTAGAAATAGAAGGAATTTTAAGATTCACTACTATACACTTACTACCTTCTATTCTAAGTCGTAAAGCCCCACATTTTTTATATTTTACCATAGTAATAATATTAACGTAAATACAAAAATAGGGACTAGTAATAGTAATTTACTAGTCCCTTTCCTTTTACCATCAAAAGCTTCTACAGTTTCTTTTAAAGTCATCTTTTTCTTAAATAATTTATAAATTGTTGTATATCAATAACTCTTAATACTTTTAAAGTATCACTAACAAAGAAATACCCATCAGTATAATAGTCACTACCTTCCGGAATTATGCATAATCCAATTATTAAATCCTCGCTATCATTTAAAGCTATATTTAAATTATTACACAAAGCTCCGTAAGCTATAAATTCTCTAGAATAAGGATGAAAAGTATATTTTACATTATAGCCTATAGTATGAAAGCCCTTAGTTACCTGACCATATTCTACATTAGGAGCTGTAATTAGTATTAAAGGTGATGTATAAGTAGTTCCTAAAGTATAAGAGTATTCAAATATAGGGGCTTTATATTTATCTTCTATTTTTCTTAAAATCTTCCATACATAAATAGGAGATTTTGTTTTATATTTTGCTAAATCTCTAATAACTAAACACATAATTTATATATCTTTTAAATTATTAGCAATTTTTAAAGTAGTATCAATAGACTCTAGTGATACTGCTATTCTTTCTAAACTATTACTAATTTTAGTTAAAAAAGTTTTCTCTTCTATTGTTAGCATGATTTTAAAACTTTATTAAATATAATTTTATTAGAAATATATGTTCCATTTTCATAATTAACATAGAAAATAGCTCCTTTAGGAATAATAAATTCTGCTGCTGTTTGAGATTTTTCAAAGGGTTCATATAGATTAACATAACTATGAAATCCTTGATTTCCAATTATTTTATATACATAAACGCCTTCAAAAACATTTGAACGCCAGTACTTACAATTTACCCCTAAAGGAGTTTCATATAATTTATGTTTCTTATAATGGAACCCTTCTATAATACTATAGTATCTCTTATAGAAAAAGAAGGACTTACATTTTAAGAGTTTATATACAATAATGTCATGGTCTGCAATTTGCTGCTCTAATCTAAGTACTGTATTAGTTCTCCATATATCTCTCTTTTCTACAAACTTTGTAAAGCACATAACTACTTAAGAATTTTAACTTTTACATGTTCTATACTAATTCTCTTAGAGTCTTTAGGATGTACGAGAATATCAATACGATGTTTATGTCTTTTGTTCATAACATCTTTAACTAAATATTCACCATATCCTTCTATCCATACTTTCTTAGGTTTATTCTTAGGAAAGAGATAAAGAAGGTCACGAGAGATTGCACACCATTTAATAACTCCTTTCTTTAAATGATGCAGATTAATTTTAGAACCATCAGAAGTAACTAGTGGTTCATCATTACATTGACTCTTAACAGGTTGATAGCAAGTAAGAGTTACGTGAGTAATCACATTTTTAGACTGCGCTTTACTTAGAGTGAATAAACTAAGTAAAATTACTATACATAATATACGCTTTATTTTATACATTTTTTAAGAATAATTATAACCTATATATAGTATTTAATATACCCCTAAAGTTAGGATTATCAATTACCGACTGAGCATCCTCTTCATTTTTAAACATAACTTGCCCAGAATAAACACAGGAACTTGAATGAATTAATCTGACCTGAAACTTATTTTCTGTACTGCCATCATAAACTATATAATAACCAGTTGTATCTCGGTCTTTTTGAATATATGTCCAGTTTTTATTATAATATGTGGCAATATCTTTAAGACGGGCAACTGCTGTCATATAATTACTCTCATAAGTATTTTCTGTAAGTTTTAATGTATTAATATATGTAGAATAATTTTTAAGAGCATCAAGAACCTCTATAAACTCTATAGGTTTCTTAATAAACTTAATGATACCCTTACTTAAATCACTATTCGTTATATCTATCTTCATTCCCTTTGGAATATCAATAATTATTTGATTATTTTCCATATTAATTATTTTAAATATTATACCAATTTTATCACTTCTAGTAGTTTCTCCACATCTTCCATATGTATACCAATTGAAAAAACTTGACCTACAGCAAGTACTATGATAAAAACAACAGCCCTTACACTTATTCACTTTAGGCACAATTATATACCAATTCTTATTATGAAAGAATATATTATAAAGGGGACGTTCTATCCATGATTTATTATTTATAGTTACTTTATACATGATGGTAAAACTCTGGAATGCGATTTACCGTCCAATAAGATATAACATCATTACATTCTCTTGTTAACCATACTGGACTCTTTGTATTTGCATCAATACAATAGACTGTGCCGTATAACTCTGGTACGCAACTAGAATCATCATAGAGGAAATCAAGCTGCTCTAATGAAGTATAATACTTGGCGTTACAAGCGTTATACTTACAAATTTCATTTGGATATTCCTTTTTAAAGCATTTACAGCAATCCCCATCCTCGTTCCAACAATCAATTTTCAATATTTCTAGATTATTCTCCTTGATTATCTTTAGAAGAATATCTTTTGCATTGTCTTTCTTTTCTCCCATATCACTCTTCTTTAAGTTTAAACACTATGTTTTGTTACATACTCAGCAATCCTACGAGCAACACCACTGATGTAAGCTTTGTTGTGAGCAACATTATCTGTTGTTAGATGCTCAACCCTCGCTTTCTTCTTTAGTACCGAATATAGTGCCATCGACAAAGGTGTAAGTATCAAACATCACACAAAAATTATCAGAATTGAGGACTAAAGTTATTCCTTCTCTACTAATTAAAAGAATACTTTGAATTAAGGTTTCATCACTTATACTTTTCACCCACCCTACAGGCTGATGCTTCAGTATTTCCTGCCAGCACTCCTCTGCGTTGGCAAAAGGACGATACTTAGGAGAGGGCTTGATGCGATACTCATTACAATCAGTATGTACAATATAGTTAGCTTCTTTCCATTGTTTCTCACCGAAAGAGCGTCTTTCTATCTCTTTCCCTTCGCTGAAAGCCTTAATAATAGGCAACAGCTGCTTTGCTTCATCACGATTCATTGTTTGTCCTCCAACTTTTTAATTCTCTTTTCTATATCTGCAACTCTTGTTGATATAAAGAGTAACATAAGAGTCAAGACCCAATATCTATTAATATAAGTGTTATCATATCTCTTCCTTCAACTCTTTAAGTGCTAATTTCAAAAGACTTTCAATATCCATTGATAACAAATAACAATTATCAGTATCAATTCTTCTTACCTTTTGTTTTGCACGATTAATAAACTCTATAGCTTTATCCTTGCTCATTGATTACCCTCCTTAATTACAGGTTCTTCAATGATAAATTTTCCCTCAATTTCAAATGGCAAAACATTCGTAATGTTCGCTCTGTAAGTC
>ERZ808275.21-NODE-21-length-132660-cov-83.954474_pt1 | contig 132660 bp, 166 predicted proteins | sample MGYA00520894_ERZ808275 | MGnify/ENA primary metagenome ERZ808275 (study PRJEB31516, sample SAMN03275598) | gut metagenome | biome: mammalia-associated habitat; material: feces | host: Papio cynocephalus | place: Kenya | collected 2012-08-03 ... | reverse complement strand
TGTTGGCTGACCCATATCCCGTTGCGCTGTTGGCTGACCCGTTTCCCGTTGCGCTGTTGGCTGACCCGTTTCCCGTTGCGCTGTTGGCTGACCAATCTCCTGTTGTGCTGTTGGCTGACCCGTTTCCCGTTGCGCTGTTGGCTGACCATTCTCCCGTTGTGCTGTTGGCTGACCCGTTTCCCGTTGCGCTGTTGGCTGACCGATTCCCCGTTGTGCTGTTGGCTGACCCATATCCCGTTGCGCTGTTGGCTGACCCGTTTCCCGTTGCGCTGTTGGCTGACCGATTCCCCGTTGTGCTGTTGGCTGACCATTCTCCCGTTGTGCTGTTGGCTGACCCATACCCCGTTGTGCTGTTGGCTGACCGATTCCCCGTTGCGCTGTTGGCTGACCGATCCCCCGTTGCGCTGTTGGCTGACCAATCTCCCGTTGTGCTGTTGGCTGACCATTCTCCCGTTGTGCTGTTGGCTGACCCATACCCCGTTGTGCTGTTGGCTGACCATTCTCCCGTCGCGTTATTTGTTTCTTCTACTTTTTCTTTTACATATTCCATCGACGCCGCAACCAAACCTGCGATGTCAAGACGCGCCCCGATTTTGATTTTTGATGATACCTGTTTAGTATCACCTCCTGATTCCTCTGTGATGTTCTCCTGCTCTACCACATGATATACACTCTCATTTGGAGCATAATATCCTAAACAATCAAGCGGATATTTGCAAGCATGAAAACCATGATCGCAAAGTTTTGCGTCCTCCATTTCGTAAGATTTTCCTTCTTCGTACTGGAAACCTCTGCAAGTCATGTTCTTGTTAAATCCTTTATACGCTTTCATTCAAAATCCTCCTCTGTAAAAGTGCAATCTGCATAATGGTCATATATAAATTCATCTTTCTTAGAGTATCAACGATACACTGGAACAACTGACTCCTCGAAATGTTGTTTTCTTTACACAACATATCCACAAAAGCCAACCGTTCTTTCCCCAATGAAATGCTTTCGTTTCTCATAGTTTCCTCCTCGACTTGCTTTACAATTTCCTTTAATCGCTTAAATAGGCAGTGCGATTAAATTCCTTAATAATGATATTCCTTTGCTTTCCTCAGGATAAAATCCCTCCGCAAATTTCCATCTGCTATCCGAAAGGCTTCCAGCATAACGCTGGTTGGGAGATAATCCAAAATCCTATACACATATCTCATAGGCAATAATTTATGCCCTTGGACAAATCTCTCTCATTCTCTGTCTGCTATATTTTGGATTTTCTCCTTGATTTCTTCCGACATCTTGGTAGAGTACCAACGAATGTCCCCGCTACTAGAAATATGGGCAACCTGTTCATATTCTCCATTGTTATACACAGCGGAATTACAACAAATTACTCCATTTCCTAAACAGCCCATCCATAATTTGAATTCCATCAGATCACCTTCTTTGTCAATTCCTCAAAGAATTCATCCTGTAGATTATTCAATTCATTACGAATTTCATCCCACAGAAAGTTATGATCCTGGCTGATTTCCTTTGCTTTTTCGTCATACTTACGAATAAGCTCGCTCGGAATTCTTTTGCCTCTCATGTTTCGGTATCCAGTGCAAATTGCAATGGATTCTCCGTTATAGCGATACATGTAAATATCGCAATTCCATCCATACAAACCAGCGTTGTAGTAGTCAGCCTCGCCCCACAAAAGGTGCTGCAAGTCGCAGTATCCACACCGATAAATCTTGTCGGCCGGAATACGATTCATGGAAATTCGCTGTTTCATCATGACAACCTCCTAAATTCCTTCAATTTCCTTTACTTCGTCTACATCCGCACCGATATAGTGCGAATTGCCGTTTTTGTCAATCCTCCAATCAAATCTGGCGAACACATCATCCGGCGCAGTCCCTACGTTGTACATAAGGACGGTTCGGACAATATCTCCTTCCTTTAATACACCATTTTTAGTGTAGTCAGAATAAGAGATATAATTATAATCCTTATCATAAGGATTGATAATTTCCCCGTCGCCGTCCTTGGAAATGACGCGTCCATAGCAGATCTCTACAAGTACGTCATTTCCTCTGCTGGCTACTACTTCCGCAGAAAGTTCCTGCGAATATCCGATGGTAATTCCCGGATGATTTTCTACCTTTTGTGTATTTTCCTGCACGTTGTTTCCACAACCTGACAAGATAGCAGCACTCAGGCAAAGTCCTGCAATTGTGTATTTATTCATGGCTTCCTCCTTTAGACTTGCATCTAGTTACAACAAAGCAGTAATAAAACACATTACAACAGTTCCTCCGAACAATGCACAAGCAAAACCGATGCAATCCAGAATGTCATTTCGGCGTTCCTTGCGACGCTCCAACACTGCCTTTCGAACCGCAGCCTGGCGTTCGATTTCTTCCCGCTCCTCGCGGCGTTTTGCTGAGATGTTCCCCAATCTTACAAAGCTGTCTCTATCCATAGTTGCCTCCTTAAAATCCTTTTGGTTTATTTGCGTGATGGGCAAGGGCTTTATGGATGAACCCTTGAGAACCTTTAGATTTTAATCCTTGAGCATTTCGAGAAGAAGTTCTCTGCTCAGGATTTCGTTTTCCTCAACGTACTTTCGTACTTTGTCAAGTTTTTCCTTGAGGAGACAGTTGTCTGTCATTACGGTCTCTTTCTCTACGCTTAGCTTCTTGTTAGCTTCCTGAGCCTCCTCTAACAACTCGGGAGCAACTTTTTTGCGCGATTCTTCACGGCGTTCCTGCTGACGTTTTACCTCGCCAGCGGTCATATTTGCCGCTGCGCTCAGCTCTTCGCCTGCTGCGCAAAACAAAAGAAACGGAACAATCTTTTTGTTAAAAACTTCGGGAGCACACAACTCCATAGGTTTCCGGCCTGCGCAAAGAACATAGATGCACTTAATACTAGTTGCATCAATTACAAACATATTCTTGCGTGTTTTGCCTGCTCGATCAATTTTCGTACCAAGCATAGCAACTAGATTACGGAGCGCAACAATTGCATCACGTTCGGAGTTGTTGCACTCTACTTTTGCGGCGTTCTCTTCACTCGCGCCATAGATGGCGGACGAGATAATAGCCGTCGTGAGATGCTGGTATACAGCAGTCGCTTTCCCTTTTGCAAAAGAGAATCTTTCGTCCCATGTTCTATACTTGGAACACACTTCACGAAAAACAGCGTTATCAATCCTGTTTTTTGTGAGATATGATTCCCATCGAAAAAATACCCTGCATGTTTTTGTGTTCGCCGGTAAATTTTCGCGGCGAACGTGCCCCGATACGTATTTCATAATTCAAACCTCCTGTTTATTTTTGGATAATGAGGTAAGGCTTTTAGATTAACCTTCCAGAACTACACGAATGAACGGTGCTGCTAGTCCGTGTTCTGCCTGCAAATTTTGTGCCTGAAGGGATGCAGTGCCCCGAACATACTACTTTTTTATAACCTACGTCAGTACTAATTCAGTGCGATTCCAGTCGCGCCGTGCTAATGGCCTATGGGCGTGCTGCTCAGTGACTATAGTATGTCGCTCTCCTTTTTCAGCGAGAATTCTGCTTTCATGCTATGCTTTCTAGTTGCACCGCCGTGCTTTAATAACTCATCGTTATCATGCTCTCAGCGGGTAGAAACTGATTCACATAGTAATCCGGGTTCAGTTTTCAAGGTGCAGAGGGTTTAATAACACATTACGGTTCATTTTTTGCCCACTCCGAAACAAGTTCGGAACGGAAATTTGCCGCCGGAAAACAGGTTTCCGCGTGTTATTTTAGACGTTGTGTAACGTCTTTTTGTTTTACGGGGCTTTCGCCCCGAAAAAGTCATGATAAATCAATACCATAATAGCTTTCTAGTGCTTCTACAATCAACTGATTTGCACTTATGCCTTTGGACTTTGCGAGACGCTTTATATCGTCTCGTTTGCCTTTTGGGACAAGTACGGTTACTCTGTCGTATGTTTCGCGCACATACTCGTTCTGGTATTTAGTTTTATCAAAACTCATAACAATCACTACTTTCATATTGATTGTTACCTTTTCACGGTAACGAGATTCACATGTTGTTGTCGTTCTCGTTATCGTGATTTCATTTTACCACACGTTACACAACGTGTCAAGTAAAATTTTTGATTTTTTATTCTGGTTTTCATCCAGTCTGCCCACCGGAAAAATACTGTTGCGATATAATCACTTTGCCGTCCGCCCGTGGTGCTAACTAACACTTAATGCGTTGCCCCGCCGTGCTTTTCAGCTTGTCTGTATTATATCACTGTGTCACCGTTTTGTCAAGAACTTTTTTAGATTTGTTTTGACGCGGTTTGGTGTCCGCTCTCGCTCTCTTGAGCTTGTCTGTATTTTAGCAGACGCCGCCGAAAATGTCAATAGGTTTTTGCAAAAAATTTTAGATTATCATTTGAGCCATATTTACTATTACATACTAGATTGTAGGGTTATTAGGTACATAGTGTAGTATGAGTGTATGGTGTAGTGTATGTGTACATGATAGTACTGTGTACGACAGTACACGGATAGTATAGATGATATGATATAGTATAACAAATAGAGATAGTATAGACAGTGAGAGGATGACAATCAGACCAGCAACGGCAACGGCTGGCTGCATTGACCTATGGATAACTGATTCTCTTTTTTCGCCTATAATGTAATAATACAATACTAATATTCTATTTACAGTAATTGACAGTTAAGGGGTGAGGGCGCGCGGGACACCTTGAGCGGGTGCAACTCTCCCCCGTCGCCCGACAGCGACAGCGTGACACCGCGCGGATCTGACAGTGTGTAATATTACTTATGATATTCTGTTTTTGCGTACTAATTGGTTTGCGATTGATATAATATTTTGTATTATTTGTGTATTACGTTTGTATTACTCGATTGTTTATTTTTCCAGAAGGTGCAAAAAATTCTTGCACCTTCTCGACGTGCATTTCTGTATAATTTTGGTAATATGTCGGAACTGTCCTAGCAATCGCTATTTTTGTTGGGCTAACATCTAACATTTTCGGGCACAATATCATTGTTTTTTCGCTAGATATGGGGGCATATTTAACATTTTTCGCACCTTCTTACATTATTCTAATGTATATGTTCGTCATTCTCTACCTTAATTTTAAAATTTAAACTCAATTAATTATCCAAACAATTAAACTTTTTATATAATTTTCTCTATATTTTCTGCAAAAATAAATAAAATTTATAACTTTTTCTACAGTTTTCTTTTATTTTTCTGCAAAATTTCTATAAAAATTCCAGTAAATATGTAAAATTTAAAGATGAATTTTTTTGAAAACCAGTCGCTACAAACCCTTAGGGGGTCTTCTTCTAATACAAAATCAATACAAAAAAGTTAAGAACTCCAGTGATAGTGATATTCTCTAACCTTAATTACATTTCTAAAAATATATTGACAATTTGTAAGGGGTCTGCTATACTATATATAAGGTAGAAAACAGGAAAGATTGGTAGTATTAGTGTCCCAGTTCTGTGACACATATTGAGGAGTGCGGTGCTCCACTACATCTCCTCCCCTAACGCAAGCCCGGCGCGGACCTCACGATTTAATGAGGAAGGTTCAGCTCTCTATTATAGATTGTAAAAGAAAAATAAAAAACGAAACGCTTTGCGTTTCTATCTTGTATAAATGATATCACTCCAAATCTCAGCGATGAGATTAAATCTTACTAGAAGATTCAAATTAAATTATGGACATCCCTATCTCTGTTAGAGTGGTAAAGGTATATCAAATAATCAATTAAAATTTGTACCGGTAAAAGCTCTAATAGACATTGACATATACTGTATTTAATTTTATAATAGATTCAAGTATATCTTTTAGATATTGATTTACGTACAATTCATCAGATATATCTTTTGAATATTTATATGTTATTTACACTGGGAGGTTATTATTTGAAGAATATTTCCGAACTTGCGAGTTTGGATGTTAGCGGTCTCACAACGTTAAATACAAAGGTATCAGATTTAATTTCTGTAGATGCTATACTTTCCATGCCGGAGAACAGCTCAGTATTTCTAACAGTTGGCACTGGAGGTGGCAAGACATACTTTGCTACACATAATCTTTACCAAGCAGCACAAGAGCTTGATTTAAAGATACTGATATTTGAGAATAGGATTAATACTATTACTCAGATGGACATAGAAATTAAAAAAAATAATTGTGGTGATAGAATAACCGTTATTGGTTATCAAGCGTATGAGGAAGGTATTAAAACTCATATAGAAAGAGTAAATTGGGATGAGTATGATATTGTAGTATTAGATGAATATCATCATATAAATGCAGATGCTATACTTCCTGAAGCTTATTATACTTACGATATTGTATTAAAAGTAATGCAACATACATGTAGAAGATTCTTTATGTCTGCTACCCCGCGGGGGCTGGATAAACATATTCAGGAGCTGCATGGCAACGAGGTCCCCTACTGGGAATTAAAGATACCCATGGATTATAGCAAAGTATATTTGCAGGGTTTCAGTTCTGATATTCAATTATCATCTATGATTTGTGACGTAGTAGATAATAAACAAAAAGGAATTTTCTTTTTGGATAGTTCGCAAAAAGCTCTCGATTTACATAATACCTATGTAAATTCAGCTTATGTGTGTTCTGTTTATAACATGAATAATCCAATGTCTGCGGCGGATGAAAGATTAAGAGATAAGGTACTAGCACAGCAGGATTGTTTACCAAGACAGTTTATGTTTACTACTACCAGTATGGATGTAGGGGTAAATCTTTACGATCCTAAGATTACAACTGTAGTATCTAATATAATGGATGTCGAACAGAGTATTCAATGCTTGGGACGCAGACGATTAAATCCGGGCGAGATGATTACTTTTTATTTGAAGAATCAGCCTTTGGATTTAATCTGGAGGAAGTATGAAACATTGAAGAAACAGTTTGAACAATGTTTGTTTTTAGATGACTTTGGACAAACCGCATACTTCCGACATTATCCGTATTCAATGGATACAGAAAAACATTCTGTAATTGATTTGTATAATGAAGAAACGGATAGCCTTCGCAGGATTCCAGTTATGGGTAGATTGTTATATGCTCGGAATTATCTCAAAACATTAGAGGAAATCTTGGAATCGAATGATTCTTATATTGGATATGTGAAGAAACGTTTTGGTTTTGCTGAACCAGTGGAAGAAGCGAAACTTCCAGATTTCCGAAGAATGTTATTAGATGAAAATCGAGGACGTATCTTCTTTACTGCGAAGGATAGAAGTGACTTCATTAAGGAGTTAAAGATGGTGGATAAATACGGACATGCAATTCGAGGAACGAAGAGTATAAACGATTATCTAAGACGATATAATCTACCGTACTGTTTAGAGGAACTCCCCCGCAGACAGATTGATGGTAAGGATTATAAGTATATAACCGTACTTAAACGTTCAAAGTAAAGCCGGACATTTCTAGGGGGTCTATATATATATAAGCGGAAAATGTCCGACCTAGAAAATCCGACCTATGAGAAGGAAAACCTTCACCGAACGCGCAGATTTGTCCGTCCGGCCTATATAACTAGTAGGTTATATGGGTAATTAACTATAAGAAGCCACACGTAATCAATATCTAAAAGTATACTATTAAAGGAGTAAATGTCATGACTGAGTTTGAAGAAGATAAGTGGCGGCTCTCGAAGGAGCTGGAGGAAGTGTTGAAATATCTTATAACAATCAAGGATAAGATTAATTCGGCTCAAACTGAATATGATTTTCTGGAAGTGTTGTTATATTACGAACATACTTTTTTCATGGTAAATTCGATAATTTTAAATGGGGATGGTTTTAATGAATGAATTTAAATTAATTAACGACCTGTCAAATGTAGCCTCAGTAAAAGCGGATGCCGAAGCACTCGACTTAGCAAAGCGCTTTTTCAATGATGTGTTAAATGCAGTTGAATCAGACATGGACAATATACGAACTCATATACCAAAGCTGAGAGCAGAGGTCAATCATGCTTCGAATATTCTGAGCCTGATTGCAGTAGTCCTTGATATGGCAGAAGTGTTTGATGATTTGGACGCTTTGGATATGAGAGAGGATTGGAAATGAGCCAAGCGTCTGATACGTTATTTTACGATAAACGAGCCGTGCATTATCTATTAGAGATGATAGAGACAGATGCTCTTGATATATTGAGACAGCTTCCAGTTCTGAAGGCAAAGGTTGATTCAAGTCGGAATGATTCCGAAATATCAGAGTCACTGATTTTCGCGTCGAGGATGTTAGACGGCCTGAGAGTTTTGGATATGCGGTGAGGTGAACAAAATGAAAATTAAATCCGAAGGTAAAATGCGTAGGTTTGATGCGCTGAAAGCTGGCGATGTATTTGTGTATGAAAATGAGGTTCATTTGCGTTTGAATGAACCCAGTCTGCAAGCAGTGGCTCTTGAAACTGGTAGTGTCATGTTGTTTGATGCTGATGATGCTGTTGAATATTATGAAAACGCTTACTGCTGTTTGGGAGGTTGAATCATATGGTAATATCATCAATAGACCTGCCAGTTTATAAAGCAATTGCAAAGCAGGTTGTTCACCATATAATAAGAGAACTTCCAGCTAAAGACAGGACTTTTGCAAGGGTCCATTATTGCTTGGAGTTGGCTCAGAATCATGTAGATGAAGAGATGATAATATCCTTACGGTACTTGGAGGATTGACATGAATATTAAATGCGAACTATGCAGAGGATGCGCACGGTATGGATCTCACCTTGCGAGGCCAGATGGATGTTGGAAGTATAAGTTGGATATTGATAGTCTAATTGATACAGCATCTACTTTAGCTAGAAAACATAATATCAAAGTCGGTGATGCACTTCAGGTATTGGATATTTACTTGAAGACTGAAGGAGGTAAGCTATGATAAAAGCATGGATGGTTAGAGAGCGTGACGAATTTTATGCAACGGTTGTTTTTGCAGAGACTCGCGAAAAAGCTCGCGTAGTTGCTCAGTGGACTGCAACTTGTTGTGGAGCGAAATATATAGATATTGAGGTGTATCGCTGCAAAAACGCAGATAAATATTATCGAGAAGGTAAAGTGGAGCTTGATTGGAACGATCCAGCAGATCGCATTGCACTAGTTAAGGATTGTGGATTTACGTGTTTATATGTTGAGCCTTACATGTGTGAGCTGTGTTCTGCTAAAGAATACTGCGATAAATATCAGGAGGAGCTATTTCATGATGAAAAAGTACGAATTGACGAACGAAACCATTGAATTTCGTAGGAGAAAATTGTACCGCATTCGGGCGCTGAGAGACTTCTCGAATGTAAAAGCAGGCGATTTGGGCGGCTATATTGAGAGTGAAGAGAATCTTTCACAGGATGGTTTGTGCTGGGTCTCCGAGGACGCACGGGTCTGTGGCAACGCATGGGTCTGTGACAACGCACGGGTCTGTGGCAACGCACAGGTCTATGGTAACGCACAGGTCTATGGTAACGCGCGGGTCTCCGAGGACGCGCGGGTCTCCGAGGACGCACGGGTCTATGGTAACGCGCGGGTCTATGGTAACGCACAGGTCTCCGAGGACGCACAGGTCTATGGTAACGCGCGGGTCTATGGTAACGCACAGGTCTCCGAGGACGCACAGGTCTATGGTAACGCATGGGTCTCCGAGGACGCACGGGTCTGTGGCAACGCATGGGTCTGTGACAATACAGATTACGCGTGTATAAGTGGCTTTGGGCGTGTGCAGCGCACCACTACATTTTTCCGTACTGTCGACGGCACAATTGGTGTGGCTTGCGGATGCTTTACCGGCAGTCTTGATGAGTTCCGCGCCAAAGTACGCGAGACACACGGGGATAGCAAGTTTGCCAAAGAGTATCTGATGATTGCTGATTTGATGGAGATGCATTTTAAGGGAGAGTGAATAGTATGAATGTGCTAATAGCTTGCGAAGAATCGCAGGAAGTTTGCAAAGCGTTTAGGGCGCGAGGACATGAAGCGTATAGCTGTGACGTGCAAGAACCCTCTGGCGAGCGTCCGGAATGGCACATTCTGGGCGACGCCACAGAAGCACTCAGAGGGGGGGGCGGTTGTAACGATGGACGGAAAGGAACACGATGTTGGGAAGTGGGACTTGCTCATTGCGCATCCACCGTGTACGTACCTCTCCAATGCCGCAGCACGACACTTGTGGAAAAATCACGAATTGCAGATAGAGAGGTACGAAAAAGGAATGCGAGCAAAAGAATTCTTTTTGCAATTTTTGAACGCAGATATACCAAGAATCTGTGTTGAAAACCCCGTACCAAGCAAAATATACGGGTTGCCGCCGTACACGCAAATAATCCAGCCGTACCAGTTTGGACACCCGTATACTAAAAGAACTTGTTTGTGGCTCAAAGGGCTGCCAAACCTTGAGGCAACCAACGTTGTAGGCGTGGTCGGCACATGGTGTCCGAGTGGCAGCTATTCCCACAAACACGATAGAAAACACAGAGGAATGTTCACGAGGGATCGCGCACGGAACAGAGCGAAAACGTTTGCAGGCATTGCGATTGCTATGGCAGAACAATGGGGTGATTGATATGACTTACAAACAAAAAATTAAAGAGCTTCTACCTAATGAAGTAAATGAAAAATATGATGGTGAAGTACGTTGTTGTCCGGGATATTATTTCAAAGGTGCAGTAAAAACAGACGGTATGGGCATATGTCCTTTTGGCGATGACTGTGATGCTTGCTGGAATCAACAAGTATTTCATGATTTGACTTTGACAGATACTGCAAAACAATTGCTTAACAAAGGCAAACCGACCATTGCTTATAAGCAGTGGGTTGAAGACAACCTAGAAGGTGATGTGTATGATTATCTGTCTGGGTGTCCCGGTGACCTCTTTGATGGAGCACTTACCTTGCCTGCCTGTAAGAGTTACTATGGACTGACTTGTACGGAATGTTGGAATACAACATACACTGGGGATGAACTCACAGACTATACAAAAGCTAAATTAAAATCAAAGGAGTTTGTAATGAGCGAAGAAAAGAAGTATTTGCGTATGGATGCAGGCAATTCATTTTGGAATTTTATTAACACTCTATTGTCGAATGGATATAGATTAACGATCACTCCTGTAATGCAGGATTGTCGTTGTAAGTATTATGACGTTGAGATTGTTGATACTGAATATATTAAGTCGATGTATGTGGAGTCAAACCATAACACAGACGCCACTCCCCTGCTGCCGTGATTGGAGGAAATTATGATTAAGCTGACAATTAATGATGATGTTGCAGAGATTACTATGGGTCATGCAACTTTTGAAGAATTGACCGACGAAATTTTGCTTGGATTAGAGTTAATGTTGGAACGGGTTTCGGAAGAACCTTCGGTAAGCATTAATGACAAACGAGAGTCATACGAATTCGTGATTAATCGTTTAATTGCAGAATGGCACGAAATGAGAGAAAACAAGGAGACTAATAATGATTGAGTTAAAATGTGACGAGGAAAGAACGAACATTGTTATGGATAGTGAACCATCTGGAGAATTATTTCATCAATTGATTTCAAGCACAATGTGTCTGTTAAGTACGTATTCTAGGATATCTAAAATAGATGCGTCTCAAAAGTATTTATTGTATGAATTGGTGGAAGCAATTTTGAATGAAGAATTGACGTGTATGAAAAAATGAGGAAAGTTACAATGATTAAGAACGGACAAATTGTGGACACGATGCTTGGTAGAGAAGATCATGGAATCATGACATGGATGATTACCGTCGAGGCAGATTTCGGGACCTTTGGTTTCGGCTATCGTGTTCTTGATGAATATGATGAAGAAACTAAAACCAGAAAATTTTCATCCAAAGCTATGGAGTCAATTTCGACTTTATTAGATGTTGTTGGTGTTACGAAATGGGAGGACTTGAAGGGTCGGTATGTTCGCTTCGAAGATACGGGATGGGGAAATTGTGTTGATAGAGTCGGAAATATCATGAAAAATAAATGGTTCGACTTAGATGAATTTTTTAAAGGAGACTCTGATGGTTAAATATAAAATCAGAAAAGATAGACAGTGGCTTATAAACTCTGACGTAGTTGATGTGGTTCGATGTAAGGGCATTATTACGGATGAGATTCGGTCTCTATGGACAGATGATATTCTGACTGTAATAGTATGTTACAGTGTTGCTGGATTCTATGATGGGTTCAAGACTTGTGAGGATGGAATAGGTTTTCATTCATTTCATGATGAGTGTGTAAAGGCGTGTATGTTGTGTTTAAATATAGGAGATTACATTTTTAAAGATAACTATCGTCACTTGTTTATTGTTCCCGAAGACTTATTCGATGAAATGTTTGAATGCCGTGTTAAGGAGGGGCAAGCATGATTAGGTTTTACGATGAAGACACTTTTGGCTGGTGCGCTGCGGTTGGCAATCTGCATAGCGAATATAGTCTTCTCGAAGAAAGTGATAGTGTACTTGTGCCGTGGGATGAAAGCAGTACTAAACTCGGCGAGAAAGATCTTGTCTATATAAAGACATTGATTAAATGCGGTTCCCCCTACTCTAAGCTTATGGAACTCCTTAATGTTGTAGTTGACATTGATGCTTCACTCTATTGGTGGCAAGAATTTAATGCCTATAAGGTCGGCACAGTACTTGATGGCTATTCTATAATGAACAAGGTTACAGTCAAGAAGTTTGGGGTGGGGGATTTTAGTTGCGAGGATCTCATAGGGTCTTCGGCTATGACAGACTTAGAACAACATATTCGTTGGAGTCCGGTACAAGTATTGGCAACCGTGATCGACTGTTTGAATGCTTATCGGGATTTGTATTTACAAACTAATGATAAAAAATATTGGCGGCAGATAATTCAACTCTTGCCGCAGAGTTATAACCACCGTGCAACGGTTCGGCTCAGCTATGCTGAACTGCGTAGCATATATTCTTCAATTAAACATCTGGAATTGGATGAATGGAGAACGTTTGAGAAATGGGTGCAAAGTCTTTTGTATTCGGAACTCATCACTGCGTGAAGGAGAATAAGACATGACGGATACAGAATTGATTAAGTCATTAAGACTTTGTAGTACAAGCTCAGATTCACTTAACTGTAGTGGACGAAAATGTTTATTCTTTGATAAGTGGGGCTGGGAATGCGTTGAGGCACTTACTGGCGCAGCCGCAGACAGATTGGAAGAATTACTGAAGGAGACAATGAATGAAAAAATATATATCGAAACAACAAAAGATTGATATGTACACGATGCGTCTGAACGGATACAGCTTTGCTGATATTGCTGTTAAGTATCATACGACGCGTCAAAACGTACATGAGATTCTGCACAATTCTATTAAAGGAGATCGTCATTATAGTCGTATTCGTTACCCCGCTATTAGGCAGTGGATTCTGGATAACGAAGCATCTATCAAAAAACTGCACGAGCTTATACAGGAACGAGGATATGATCGTGGCTATGCTCCGTTTTATCAAAGACTCGGAGCAGGAACACTCTCTGATGACGAACTGAGTCTTATATCAAAGGTTACAAGTATGAGCTTAGATGATTTGAACTTCATGGATGATTCTATAAAATAATATCTACAGAGCAGTCTTGCTGGTTGGCAGGGCTGCTTTTTGTTTGTTCAAATTTCTTTTAGATTTATATTGCAATTCTGATTCAAATATGTTACAATCAAGATGGATATTCTAGAATTGAAAGGGATGAACAAATATCTTTAACCACAAGAAAATACAACAATTAAATGAAGACTTAGACAACTGTGCTAATAGATTCACGTACATTCAAGTTGCATCTTTACAGGTGTTGCTAAATGCAATGCTTTGCACAGAAAGTGATAAGGGTTTGACGCATAGTGAAGTTAATGAATTAAAAGCGGCGCTGCTAGATGCTTCCCACAAGATTTTTGTAACGAGTTGTTTTGACATAGATTACTCAGACGAAGAAGCGCTGGGAGATCGAATGCTTGAGATGGCAGAAATCATTGATGAAACCAATGATGACTTTTCAGAACGACAAGCAGTCATCTTGGTTAAGAAATTTCTAGGCTCATTAGATGCGGAGGACGACGATGCGAGATAAATTACCGAGTGAAATACTTTCTGAATTTTTAAAATGGCTTAGCGAGTGCGAAACACAATTACATATTTTTGACGCAGATGAAAAATTGATGGAAGAAGAGACTCAGGATATTCTGCACCGCTTAGAGTTGGTTAATGATTGCTATCTGGATCGTAAGAAATTGTGTGATGCATTGCCGAGTATCCGACAGAAGAGAAGGCTTTCAAAAGATGGATCTGAACTTCTCTCCCCTATCGTTGATTGGGTAGAAGATAATAAGAAGTGCATCTCTTCATTGCAGCAATTGTTAGGAGTTGTCCGCAAAATCGAGAGATCAAAACAAGATCGTTGTTATTATGAACGGACGGATATTGTTAAAGAGTTGCTCGGAAAGGAGAAAGCGAAACGAGTAATACGTTAAAAAATGTTTCTACGAACGAGTTAGTAAAAGAACTGGCACTTCGAAAAGCTTCTACTAAAGAACTCGTAGAAGAACTAAGGCTTCGAGAAGAAGTAGCTGACTACTTCGTAAATCCAGATCAGTGGTGCGGATTGTATTTGCCGTTAGAAAACATCGTTGATAACGGCCCGGCTAGAATTCTGATTGTAGAAGACTAAAGGAGGAATCCAATTGCAAAAAATTAAAATCAGCGAGTTAAAACCACATCCTCGTAACTGTGAGTTTTTTGACGATATGTCAGGAGCCAAGTGGAATGAATTTATTGATTCTATTAAAACAAGTGGTGTAATTGAACCAATTGTAGTTACGCAGGACAAAGTAATTGTATCAGGACATCAGCGTGTTCGTGCCTGTAAAGAGTTAGGCATTGAAGAGATTCTTGCTGAAGTTCGTATTTATGAAAATGAAGATGCAATTCTAAAAGACTTAATCGAAACCAACATTCGCCAGCGCGGTGAAATCGGCGGCAGTCAGATTATGTTGGGTAATCGAATTAAAGAATTAGAACGTATTTATGATGTGCGGCATGGCGGTGATAGAGGCAATCAGTATACAGGTGGCAAGACGACCAATGGTCGTCTTGACAAAGAAGTATTAAATCAAGAAGAACTTGCCGCTCAAATGGGAGTTACCCCTAGAACACTTCAGCGTGCAAAGGCTCTTGCATCTCTTCCGAAAGAAATTCAAGATGCTGTAGAAGCCGGACAAATTTCTGCTTCAACTGCTTCCCGTGTAATTGCAGGACTTCCAGTTGATGAACAGGTACAGCTTATCTCTATGCTTCCCTCTGCCAGCAAGCTGACGCAAAAGCAAGTACAGGAATATGTAGATAAGATTCACATGCTAGAACAACAGCTTAATGTTAAGGGTCAAGAGTTGGCAAATGCTCAGGACGAAAACGATGAGTTGTATCAGAAACTTGAGAATCAGGAAGTTCGCGTAGAAGTCAAGACGGTTGTACCGGATGACTATGAATCATTGCAGGACGAGAATCAACAATTAAAACAACGTATTGAGGAACAGACTAAAGCAACTCACCTCGATAAAGAGCTTATTGGAGACCTGTCTCGACAGAATAGCATGTATCGTCAACAAGTTGAGTTTCGGGAATACAAAGAATCGTCAACGTCGGACGCTATGTTATTTGCATCTAAGTGCAGTCAGTTCTTAGTTAGCGTTGGCGGGTATGCTTATATTACCGACACTCTCAGTGAGTTGCCTGAACCCGTTAAGGCTGATTACATTAAGAGTGTAAAACAGATTGCATCATGGGCAACGGGAATTATGAATTACTTAACAAATGGAGGATTAATTGAATGAGTAAAGATTACAGAGATTTAGCAGTTGTGCAGCAGGCATTGGTAGAGTCGAATACTCAGGTGCTCGAATTACAAGAACAACTGCAAGAGATGTATGCAGAGAAGGCTCGTCGTCTCATCTCTAAACAGAGCGCACAACGTATTTCGGAGGCAAAAAGTGCTCGTTGTAAAGAGTTGCTTGCTAGAGTTGGTTATTCTGATAATAGAGCTATGCACGTTGCTCTCATGCAAGAATTGCAAAAATATCTTTATTTGACGAACGTGATCCCAATGACTATGTACAAAGGACTTGAGGTCAACGTTCATGCAGCACTCAAACTTATCAAAACTTGGGAACCTTATGAAAATAATGTTCGTCGATGGGTTGAAGAATATTTGGAAAAAAGAAATAAAAAGGAATCGAAAGTCACTCCAGTGGCAAACGTTTCGAACATTTACCATTACGGAGTGAACTACCTTGAAGACGATACAGGAACTGTTTGAAGCGTATGAAGAGACTGACGACGTTGTGTTGTTGGATGATATTTTAGAAGAAGAATATAGACAAGATTTGCTTTTGCGGATCAGAGATTATGATGAGATGATTTCTGAATATAGTGATGGGGGTGATGCTTAATCTTCGCCCCTACATTATACAAAGTAAAAAAGTTTCAATTGTCTCTTCTTATGGAGAATGATAATCATCTTCCCGGCGACGAAGATTTTTTGAGATGTTACTACATTAATCAGCAAGACAATATGTTATTCCGACAGATACGGTTGGTTACTGGAGATATCGGCAAGTATAACGATTATATTATTTTTGTTGATTGTAAAGGTGGCAAATCTCATAAAGAAGCAATGGTTGGTTTGGTCCATGAAGGACTTTGGATTGGAGATCGACACTATGTTGTCGGAGAACGTTCTGCTAGTATGGTTCGTACCTCTATCTTGTCTTTTGTTGATGAGTCTATCAGCGAAGAACTAACCCGTCGAGTAACTATGGATTTGCATATTGATAAGACTGTGTTGTCTAAATGGTATGCTTATCGTGGCTTGATGCTATCATCCTGTCACTGTCTTGAGGATTGGTATCCTAGAATTATCATTGTTCCGGATTATGAAAAGCTACTCCCTCAGCAACGTATTAAGTATGTGTATGATAAAGAACTAACTCTGATAAACAAAGAGACTGGAGAGCCTTTTCCGTGGAAACAAAAAGATATTGCAACTGGGACTCAAGATATTAAGATAAATGTCTTTGATGGTTGCGGCATACATCATCCGGATATTACGGATACAGTTAGAGGAATGTTGGATGCAAAGTCTGATCCGACTTCTATCTTATGGCGTGCTCCTTTCATTAAAGGTGTTACGCATGAAATGAATTACACAGACTTTTTTGCAGAACATGGTATAACAGAGATTACAGACGTATGGGGAGAAAAACACGATGTCTCCCCTACTGCTGAACCTGCCATCATCATGTGCGAGTCTATGTACAAGGGTATTAAATACTTTAAGAATTATAAGGATAAGCGTGACTGGGAACATTATTGGAATATGTTCCGGAAGTATAACCATTGTATTGGTGTCGCGAAGTGGAACTTCTCTGCGGAGGAAGAACCAATCTATACGAGAGGTAACTATCAAATATTACAGGATCTTGATTTGCCATACGAAGAGTTTCAAACTCTTGCAAATGATTCCTGTGAGCTGATGGAGAAAATCTTGAGCGGAGACAAGATTGCTCTCTATGTATTTCTTGGTATGTTTGCAGACAGTCACAAAGGAATGAATCCTTATATGGAAGCTCTGGTTAAGAACTCGGAAATGATTAAGGAGGAAGGAACGTATAAATACGTCCGGTCCTTGCTTGATAAAACCATCAACGAGATGAAGTGTGGAAAGCTTTATTTAAAAGCATGTTTTAAATTTGAAGCTCCGGATCTTGTTATGCTGATGGAACACATCGGAGGGCTGCCCCCAGTTGGCTGTCTCAAAGAGGATGAGTTCTTTACTTTTAATCGGAATGGTAAGTTTAATGGAGAATATCTGATCGAGCGCAATCCACATATCTGCCGATCAGAACATGTTATTCTCAACGCTGTTAATAATGATTTAACAGATAAATGGTGCTGCCATTTAGTTAATGTGTGTATGGTGAACGGGCATTCGCTCGTGCCTCAGAGACTCAATGGAAGCGACTTTGACATGTTGGTCGCTGTCACTTCATAGGGAAACCTATGTCGCTTATGTGGTGAACCTGTAATTGCAGGGTGTTCGTCTTACGTTTAGGAACTATAGTAACTGATAGTTAGAAGATGAGCTAACGGGGAATGCTGCTGTCTAGGAGAATCCCGTGGGAAGCTGAATATTATTAAATTAAAATATGAGGAATACATATACGATTCAAGTTAATTAATGTTGGTGGTCTGGATTATCTTTTGACAGACCAAGGGAAAATTTATGGAGTTTATCGACAACGAGAAATTAAACAAAGATTAAATGAAGATGGATATCCGACTGTAACTCTTGGAAAGAATCCAGTGAGAACAGCTTATCGAGTTCACAGGTTGGTAGCCATACATTTTGTTCCGAACCCAGAAGGCAAGCCTGAAGTTAATCATAAAAACTTTGACCGTACAGATGTTAGAGCGGAGAACCTAGAATGGGTAGATCATGCTGATAATGTTGTTTATAGCTATACTTTTAATCTTGATAACATCAAAGGTTGTCGAGCTGGGAGCAAAAACGGCCGTAGTAAAATCACCGAAGATGACGTAAGAGATATTCGCAAGGCGTATGCGGATGGCGAAGGATGTGAAGTGATTGCAAAGCGATACCCTGTTACTATCACTACGATTCAGAGTATCGTAGACAATCGCACTTGGACACACATCTAAATTATAATTTTAATATTCAGAACCTTTAGAGACTAAATTTCATAATGATAAGAGGAGTGGGGTGCAACTCCCCTCTCCGTAGTGCCACACCCTAAACCTTTTAAGGCATGGGCAAGAGATAGTCCGTAACGGGCGACCTAGTTTTGGTAGTGGATAACAAAACTATGATGCAAGGGGTACATAGAGATATACCCATTGTGATAGACATAGAAGATAAAGTTACTGTTCTTGAAGAAGAGGATATACCAGAAAATAAATCTAAAGCAATTCTCCGAGGTGAGAATTCGCTAATCGGCGAAACAAGCAATTGTGCTACTACGTATCACAATAAAATGCCGAAAACACCAGAACAAAAACAAAAATATGAATCTTATATAGATTTACTCTCAGTAATTAATGGCAAAGCGATAGACTAATCTGTCGCCTCACTCGGCGACGAGTGATGAGAAAAAGACGGTGAACTCAAAAGAGGTGTAGAGATCACGTTGAGGAACTACAGGATAATGGTAGTTAGGATCTCTGCTAACAGGGAAACGAGTATATTTATTATATGACGCAATCCTGTGCCAAGCTGTATTGAAGGTGCAGAGACTAAATTTCCGGAAGGATAAGAGGACGATGTGAAAGTCATCGGTCCGTAGCGCCGCCCATCTCGTTAGAGATGAAGAGATAGTCCAATGATGAGATAGTGCCAAAACCGGAGTAATCTATAAGATACCACGTCATATTGCAAAGTATGCCAAACCTCTTCCCTACTTCATGAAGTATGCATCTCCGTATTATGCCACCATGAAGACATTATCTAAAACACATAGTAATATGAATGAACTGTGTTGGGATATAGAGCATTGGCATAATCAATTTAAATACAAACGTCGAGACAAGTCATTCGATTATACAATCATGATTGACAAGAATATCCCTATCGACGAAAACAAAATGGATGAAATAGAAAGGTTGTATATAGCGTTTAGAGAAGAAGCTGATAGTCTGATAAAAGCATATCGAAAGTCTTTGACTAAGAGCGCGAACCATTCAGACGGAACATATACTGCTGATATTAATTGGCAAGCATTCCATAACAAATATCGTCTTGCATGTTTTGATATTTGCCCTGACGTTTGTGAACTGGCAAATTACTGCGTGATGATCTGTTATGAGAGATACCCGAAGCAAACCAAAAACTTTATGTGGGTCTGCGGAGGTGAAGGAATACTCGCCAACTTAAAGCAGACCGAACAATATCTGCCAATCAGAAATCCCAATGGCGAGTATGAATATTTGGGAAATAAATATAGTTTGGAGAAGATATAAGTTTGGTCAACGAGATGTTATTGGTTCAGGATCTGTTAAGTGATAAGCCGGTGTATAAAAAATGCATGTATGGATACTGCTATTTATTAGCTAAGTACTGGTTGCAAGAAGGATGTAGTCCGCTACAAGTACGAAAGAATATTTTTGAATGGGCTACGGAACGACATTTATATTTGAATGTCACAAAGCTTAACGTCAACCAATTAATTTATAAAGCTGAGAAGGACAAACGCAGACTACGAGAAGATGTAACTGTGCGTATATCTGAACGCGATATTGAAGAAATTACTTCTCGGTTTGATAATGATCGCATTCGTCGGACAGCTTTAGCTATTCTTTGCTATGCAAAGGTAGCCGCTGATAAAGACAATTGTTTCGATATGTCTATCGAAATGTTATGTCATTGGTTAGGGTATAGTAGAACACGCGTATATGAATCTTATCTTCGCGAGTTACAAGTATTTGATTATATTGATCGTACTGAATATAAAAAAGAGAATACGACTCGCTCATGGAATGGAAATGTAAAGAGTAAGTCTGCGAATATTAAACTACTGGTTCCGTTTAATAATAGCGGATCACATCAATTAATTGATAATGATATTGATACGCTGTACGATGAATGCTTTAAAAATAGATAACGAAAAGGGCTGCTTCGGCAGTCTTTTTCATTACTATGGATACTAAATATGTGTTCGCGGTTTGGGTCCCGCTTTAAAATCCCGCTGAATATGAAGATATCAAAGGATTGAATTGATTGATTAAATTAGAAAAACCAGAAGTTAAGGCACTTCTGAAAAAAAACATGAACCAGCGTTTGGTGCAGACGCGTAGGCAGCACTACGTTTGTAATGATGATTACGATGCATTGAGGCTGGTTGCACAAATGCGCGGATATGATTATGAGTCTTTTTATAAGAATTGTGTAAACGGATTGAAATACAGATGACGTTCTCAGAGTTGTCTTGCTTGAGCGGACAAGGATATATTTCTATTGACGGTAATGGACGGATATTAATTCATACCGAAGATGGACCATATATGCTTGACCAGTTACTGGAGAACTTTGCTGGTACAAACGCGCATTTTGAATTCACAACTACTGATATTGATATCATCCCTCGAAAGGAGGGGAGGTATCATGACGCGAATGGACATTGTACATAAGATAGCGAAAGACCTGAATGTCACAGATAAATATGTTAAGGAACTTGTGTTACTATATGAAAAAGAAATTGCTGACGCTTTGAATGCAGGGGAAACAGTCAAACTTCCTAACTTTGCTCGTTTTGAAGTTTATGCTAAGAAAGGCAGTAGTAGATATAACATTGCGGCAAAAGCAAATGTGTATATGCCTACGAAGTACCGAGTGCGAATCACTGCTATTGGAGATTTAAAAGAATCGGTAGAAAGCCAGCCTGTTTCAAAATTTGATAAAACAAAAAAAGATGTAGACTTTGAAGAAGGTGATGACTAATGGCATATGCAAAACGAAGCAAACGAGTCGTGATGTATGATAAAAATAAGATTGAATTAGTCAACCCTGAAACAATGCGTCTATGGCGTATGTATCAAAAAGATATGACGCTACGCGAACTTTCTCAAGGAACCATTACAAATTATCAGAGCGACTTATTTCAATGGTTCATTTATATCTTAGACAATCAGGATAATCGTTCAGTAAGAGAATTGGATGAGAATGATCTTACTGACTTTTTCTTTTGGTGTAAAATGAACGGTAATAATACGCGACGGATGCGTCGTCGTTATTCTTCTGTTTCTGCTTTTTATAAGTTCTTGCGGAAGAAGCGCAAGATTTCAGAGAACCCCATGGAGTTTATTGACCGTCCTATCAAGGATAATGATGTTGTAAAACAGACATTCCTGACAATGGATCAGGTCAATTTAATGAAACGCAAACTTGCTGAGTCTGGGAATTTGACATTGGAGGTTTATGCTCTGTTGTCTCTTAGTACAATGGCACGCGTTTCGGCTATTGGTCGTTTGAGATGGGAGCAAGTAAATCTTGGTGAAAGATTTATTTCAGACGTTCTTGAAAAAGAAGGAAAAGTTGTAACATTATATTTCTCTGAGGAAGTCAGAGAAAAATTGATTAAACTCAGACAGTTCCGCGATTGGAATTACATTGATGATGGTGGATATATCTTCTTTGGAAAAGAACGCACTGGAGATATTAAGCCTGCCGATCCAGCAGTGTTGGCAGCATGGGCCAAAAAGATTGGTAAGATGATTGGCGTTCCGACATTACATCCGCATGACTTCAGACATTCTGGTTCTCAATTATTAAAGCAAGCAGGCATGTCTCTTGAGGAGATTGCTGAATTGCTTAACCATGAATCAACGGAGACAACTCGTAAGCACTACTTGCAACCGGATAAAAAAAGTATCCGTGATGCAAAAGATCGGTGCGGATTGTAAATATGGATATTATTCAATTAAACAAAACCAAACGTGAAGCAGCGGAAAAAAATGAGAAGAACGGAGAATATTACGTCTGGACATCTAATCATGTAAAATGTACAAGATGTGGTATTGTTCCAAAGTCTCCTGAATCAGCGTTTTTTAAGAAGTCCGGTTCAGTTTCTCTCTCAGGGCAAAAAGAATATCTTTGTGTTTGCAAAACTTGCGCAGAGCAGATTTTTAATGATTATGTCACAGAGTGCGGCAATGATGATCTACAAGCTGTTATTAAATTTTGTGCGGAGTTTAATTACTATTATGATGAGGAATATGCTAAGTCGTTGATTGATAGCGACAATATGAAGATCGGTAAGTATTTGCGATACATTAATATGAAGCGCAAATCTCGGACGTTTGCTGATAATTATATGGATATGCAGAAAATCATTCCTGCCGATTACGCTATTCAGTTGCCTCAACATGGTTCTGAAGCTAAGTGGACAATTGAGGATAAGAAAAATAGAGACAGCGTAATTTCTCGTTTGGGATATGATCCGTTTGCTGATTCCGGACATACAGATGAACAGCTCCGATTCTTATATAATACATTTGCTGGTTATCTTACGGATGCCGTAGAACAAGACTCTCACAAATTACAAAACGTTTTGATGATGGTTAAGACGTTTTTACAACTTGAAATTGTAGATAAGAATCTGGATATGCAATTGAACTTGGCGTCTCCAGATATGCAGCTTGTCACAAACCTTACGAATATGAAAGAGAAGCTTTCTCGTACAGCGACTACGATAGCAAATGAAAATGGGTTTGCTGCTAAGACAGGAGCGCGTTCCGCTCAAGGAGCGAATACATTTAGCGAGAAGCAAAAAGAGATGTTAGAGAAGAAGTTCTCTCTATCCAAAGTTAATATACATGATGTTCGCATGGCTGAGTCGTTTAAAGAAATCTCGAAATTAAATGCTCATGCTCTTATCGAAGAGATGAATTTAACAGGAGATGATTATGCTCGTCTTTGTGCAGAGCAAAGAGAATTTGTAACAAAGCTGCAAGATGAGAACGAGGGACTTGAGGAAGAGAATCGCTTACTGAGAATTCAGCTAAAGGAAATCAAAAAGCAGAAGAAATGAGTTGATGTAATTGGGTGAAAAAATTACATTTGACGGGGAACTGTATTTTAATACAGTACAATTTGATATTGCTTCTGTTGATATAGATTCTTACGATGTTGAAGACGAAGATCTTCTTGATTTGCTTTACCGAGCTTATCCGTTACTGAGCGCAAAAAAGATTCGCGAGTTTACGCGATACTGTAAGATATTGCAATGGGGCCGTAAGAACCCCGTTGATTTTGCTGCTTATATTCTTGGGATTGAACTTCTGGATTTACAAAAATATGCGACTATAAATTCATGGGATAAAAAGTTCGTGCTTTGGTTGGAGTGTCGAAACGCTGGTAAGTCTACACTGATTGCTATTTACGTTATGTTGCGGTCTTTGCTTATTCCCTATCATGTTACATATATTCTTGGCAATACGGGCAACCAAGCAAAAGAAACATTTGAAAAGATCGAAAAGATTGTTCAAAGACGAATCACTTCGTTTGGTGGCGTTAATGATATTTTTGAAGCAGAGTTGCAGCGCCCTAATACAATGTCTACAGGATTTAAACATGATCCTAGTTCGTTTGAATTTAAATTATTCAACGAAGCGGCTGTCTTTACTCTGAATTCCGATCCGACGAACATTAAAGGCAAGCGTGCAGACTTGGTAGTATTTGACGAAGCCGGTTGGTTTTCTAGCGAATTGTTCGTGCAGGCAGAAGCCTTCGTAAACCAAGATGAGAATTTCGTACTCGGCGGCGACAAAGATATGAGCATTGAACCACGAGGATTTCCGAAGCAATTGTTATATGCTTCGTCTGCTTCCGACACATCCTCTGAGTTTTACAAGAAATTTAAAAACATCAGTGAGCGAATGCTTATTGGTGATAATAATTATTTTGCGGTCAATTACGATGCTGACATGTTGTTGAGTGCAAAAATGGACGGAGAAGAATATGCTTCTATTATTAGTCCTGATGTTATTGCAAAGGCTATGTCAGAAGATAAGGAAAAGGCTCTGCGAGAATACTACAACAAATTCAGTGCAGACTCGTTCCAAGGACAGATTGTTTCTCGCCGCGACATTATGAATCTGACTGAAGTGACACCACCTATACTTAATAATGATACAGGTAATCGTCAGATTGTTATGGCGTGGGACTCTGCTCGCTTGAACGATAACTCGGTTATTGTGATTGCAGAATTCTATGAAAAAATAATTATAGATAAAGAGATAAAGCAAGAGAAGAATCTTGGGTGGCATATGCGTATCCTTAATGTGGTATCACTAGTTGATATTAACACAAAGCAGCGCACGCCAAAAAGATTCCCAGAGCAAGTTAAAGAATTCAAAGAATTGCTTTTAGCTTATAACGGCTCTGAGAGCGGTCGTCTTGATTACGAGCAGATTAAACAAGTTATTTTTGATGCTGGTGCTGGTGGACAAATTATTGGTTCGGTCGCTGACTACATGCTGGAGTCTTGGTCAGATTCGCATGGCAAACAACACAAAGGCATTATAGATAAATCTCATAAAGCATATGCGTCAGCGGTCCGGTCGTATCCGGACGCGTTAGATATTGTGACCTTAGTTGATCCTAAAGGTAATCGCAATGCTATCTTTGACGCAATTGAACGTATGATTAAATTAGGTGTAGTCTCCTTCCCCGCTGATCCAGAAGGACGAGACTATTTAACTCACGTAGATGATGAAGGCAAAGAGATTGTCACCCCTCTGTCACCGCAAGAATTAGTTGCATGTTCTCAAATAGAATTGATGAAAAAAGAAATCATCACTATGTGTAAATTTACTTCTCAGGGCAATGTTCGCTACGACTTCCCTGTTGAGAAAAGAAACAAAATGCACGACGACCGTGTATTTGCATTTGGTTTGTTGTGTTGGTATCTTGCTTCTCTCCGGCGCGGACAAGTAGTTCGACGCAAACCGGAGATAGACTATAGTAATTTTAAGATGCCATTTCGGCAACCAGTATTACGAAAAAGGTAAAATAAACCCCGAAGCTACGCACAGCTTCGGGGTTGTCATCACTTATCAGCGATGTCGTATACTAACTCGTACACGAGTAGTGGTCTTAATCTTGACCGAAGTCTTAATTTTAACCATTACTATCACCTCCATTAAGTCCGGGGGCGAACTTCCACGCTCGAATTAACGAGGAAGTATCAAGAGCGAATACAGGAACGATGACACATTGCGAGTATTCGCTTCGACATTTGCTATCATATCACAGTCTAAAGGAAATGTCAATGGTAAATTTAGGAGGTGAACACGTGTCAGAAACACAAAAATACTCTGAAGAACAAATTGCCCAGTGGCAAAAATTTGCAAAGTTGTCCAAGGGTTATTTGCGTCCGCCTCATTCGGTTCGAAACTATTACAATACCTATGTCCGATATACAAAAGATGAGATTATTGACCTGCTGAATTATCCGGACCGCAACGAAAAAGGTATTCGTAATGCTTCTATTTATCTGTATAATATCAGCAATCATTATCGTAGATTGATAAACTTTTTTGCAAAGATGTCTACGCTGGATTATTATCTAGCTCCAGTCAAGATTGATAACAATACAAAGGTAAACGACAAGACATTTCGAACAGCTTTTAAAAAAGCCAGCGACCAAGTAGAACTTATGAATTTGAAACATGAGCTGTTGAAGGTAATGGTTACGTGCTTTCGCGAGGATGTCTTTTATGGATATGAACACGAGACAAAAGATTCGTACTATATTGAAAAGCTTAATCCTGATTATTGTCGTTTGAGCGGCATTGAAGATGGTATCTATACATTTGAGTTTGATTTTTCTTACTTTACTTCTCGGTCAGAACTGTTACCTCTATTCCCTTCTGAATTTCAAAAAAAGTATGAGGCTTATAAAAAAGATACGGCGAATATGAAGTGGCAAGAACTTGATACTAAGAAGTCTGTCTGTTTCAAATTAAATGAAGATCTTTCTTTCCCGATGCCTCCGTTTGCAGGAACCTTCCCGGACATTTACGATATCGCAGATTACAAAGATTTGATGAAAGCCAAAACGGAGACTGGCAATTATAAATTATTGTATTTGAAGATTCCGTTTGAGAATGGTGAATGGACCATTCCAGAACCGTTGGCTCGTGCTTATTATGAACAGCTCGGCGCTCAATTGCCTGAGCAAATCGGTTTGGGCATGGGACCGATGGATGTATTGGATTTTGATTTTGACAAAAGTGGTTCCACACAAGACAGTGATTCTGTTGTTCAAAGTGAAAATGCTTTTTGGCGCGGCACTGGTGTTACGTCAGCGATTCTTGGCAAAGATAATATTACATCTTCAGGCGCTTTGAATCTTTCTATCGAAACAGATGCTGCAATGGTATATGCTTTTTTACGGCAGATCGAACGTTGGATAAATAAGAAACTTAAACTGCTTAGTGGCACATATCATTTTAAGCTGACGTTCTTAAACACAACTATTTATAATAGATCAAGTGTTCAAAGTCAGATGCTCCAAGCATGTCAGTACGGTGTACCACTTCGCTATGCAACTGGTGCAGCATTTGGAATCTCGCAAGCAGATTTTGAGGGACTGTCTATCTTAGAAACTCAAACTATGGATTTACCAGAACGCATGATTCCGGTTTCATCATCCCATACGCAATCCAGTTCTGTTGATTTAGATAGTACTCCTGGACGTCCCAAGCAAGATTTGTTAGACGAGTCCGGAGAAGCAACCGAGGAGAACGATGGTAATGACAGATAGTTCCATGAAGTTTATTGTTACATCAAAACCGGATGTTGCAACCAAATTACAACATGAAGGTTATAAGTTATTACATTCTTGTAATGGCAAGTATACCTTTATATATAACGAGGCACTGTCTCATAAATTTTCACAATCGTCAGATTGTTACTTAACTAGTACTCTTACATTTTAACCGCTTATTTGGCGGTTATTTTGTTTTGACGGGAGGTGAAAATAGATATGGGAAGATATACGTTTAGTTCTCTTTTAGAATCTCCGATAACAAATATCCGTGATTTGAACAGTAGCTTTGCTTTAGGCACTTTGCGTGTAGCTTATACAGGTAATAACCCAAATGGTACAAATTTTACGCACGAATCGTTTGAAGTAAGTGCTCCATCTATGTTTAATTGCCCTATTGTTGCGAACTATGATGCTGCTGAAAATACCATCGGCGGTCATGATATGGGAGTTGTTGAAACTGAATCCGGAGAAAAGATTATCAATATTACAGAACCTGTCGGTGTTGTTCCGGAGTCTGCCACATATCGTTGGGAGACTCTTGTGGATGATAATGTTCCGCGTGAGTATTTCTGCATTGATAATGTAATTCTTTGGAAGCGGCAACCTTGTTATGAGAAAATTGCGGAAGATGGAGTCACAGCTCAATCATTTGAGATTAAGATTCGCAAAGGAGATATTGAAAACGATATCTTAAATATTAACGAATTCGAATTCGAAGCGTTTTGTCTTTTAGAACGCGACGAGCCTTGTTTTCAGCAAGCAGCTTTACAGGTTTTTTCAAAAGAAGATTCATTTAAAAGCCAAGTTAAAGAGATGCTTGAAGAATATGCAAACTTAACAGGAGGTGTTAAAGTGCAGGAAAATGTACAAGCAACTGTGCAGGAAGAGAATATTGACGTTACTGAGACTGTAGTAGCCAGTGTGGATGTTGCCGATTCTACTAATATGGAACCGGAGATTAGCGCGGACGTTGTTGCTTCCGAGGATGGCGTTGTTGTCGAGGACAATACCGAGGAAGATGTCCCGGAGGAAGTTCTGCTGACTATTGCATACACATCAAATGAGATTCGGAATATGTTGTCTACAGCATTGACGAACAAAGAAGTAGATGGATATGTATGTGACTTCACGTATGACACATGCTTTGTTGGAACATGGGACGACAAGTATTTCGCTTACAAATATCAAATCGTTGACGGTAATGCAGTAATTGATTTTGATAATGGACAAGAAATGAGATTAACATTCGTTCCGAAGCAGGACATTGCAGATGAAGATTATCATTTTAGCCTGATTGAAGTAGTAGCTAATAAAGCAAAAGAATCCGCTGAAACGGAATATAGTTCTAAAATTAATGATCTGAATCAGCAAGTAGAAACGCTGTCTAAGTTCCGTAATGAAACTCTCGCGACACAGAGAGCTTCTGCTGAAGAGGCATTGTTTAGTAAGTTCGACAATTCGCTGAAGCACAGCGACGAATATAAGAAATTAAAAGAAGAATCCGCTAATTATTCTATGGAAGAATTGGAGACCCAGTGTTTTGCTTTGCTGGGCAAACAGAACTTCTCTGTTAAAACTGCTTCAACGATTCGTGTCCCGATTGATGTTTCAAATGACAACGAAACTGAAGCATACGGCGGACTTTTAAGAAATATGAAACAACTTTAATTGGAGGTAAATTAAATGGCAAATTGTGTAGTTCGTACTGACCTTCTGGCTGGTACACGCAATCCGGCCTTTTTGGAGCATGGTCGTTATTATAATGCGTCCGATGCTCAGGCTGAGATTCAGAATGGTTCTATTGTATATGTTGATGCATTAGAGACTGAAGAGAGAGAGTCGCACAAGTATAAGGATGTTCCGGAAAATGCTACGATTAAAGATCTTGTTTTGATTGCAGCTCCGGAAGTTATTTATGATGAGAGCAATCACAAGACTCTGCGCGATTTCATTAATGAAGCAGGCAAGATTATTCGTGGTTACTATTTGCTGCCGAATACTGAGTTCTCAGTTAGCGCAGAAGGCATTACTGGTACTGCTCCGACCGTTGGGCAGAAGCTGGTAGTTGCAAAGGATACTCATATTATGAAGGTTGGTACAGCAGGTAGTGGTGTTACCGTAATTGGTGAGTGTACTGCGATTGAAACGAAGTTCCAGTATGGTGCAACAATGACTTACTACACCATCAAGGTCGAAGGTTAATAAGGGAGGATTGAATTAATATGGCTTTTAATGCACAAGAATTTGTAAAGCTGGCTCTTGACTCCCGACATGGCGTAGGCGAGGCAGTTAAGTATAGCAAGAATGATGTTCAGTCAGTTCTGCGCGAGCAGTTGATTGAGCTGAACGGTGGTTCTACAAAGTTTGATCGCAAGGCGATGCGCGGCGAGCGCGGTGCTCAAATTTACGCTCTGATCGAGGAAGTTATCCAGAGAGAAGAGAATCGTTATTGGGAAAATAATGAAGTTGTAAATCGCATTGTTGATTATCGCAATATGGCTCTGGGTGACGAGCAGCAGTTCTATGTTCCGGACAAGTCTTTCTTTGCTGTGGCAGACATTTCCGAGGGTAATACCGCGCTGCGTCGTCAGAGACTTGAGGGTGGTACTTACTTCACGGTTCCGACTACTCTGCATGGTATTAAGCTGTATGAGGAGGCTAATCGTGTTCTGGCTGGTCGTATTGACTTTAATGATATGATTGACCGCGCTCTGGTTTCTCTGAATAAGGCTAATTATGAGCGTGTTATGAAGGCTTGGCAGAGCATTGGTGCAGATACTCTGGGTAGTGTCTATGCTCCGAGTGTTGCTGGTAATTACTCTGAGTCTGCACTGCTTGATATTATCGCTCATGTAGAGGCAGAGACTGGCACTGTTCCGACTCTGTTTGGCACTAAGAAGGCGCTTCGCGCAATCGCTCCGAGTATTGTCACCACTTCTGAAGCTGGCAAGACTGAACTGAACAACATGGGCTACATGGGCAAGTTCTATGGCTGCGATGTTGTTGCACTGACTCAGGCTCATAAGGCCAATAGTACTGATTTCGTTCTGAATGACAAGACTATCTTCATTATGGGCTCTTCGGACAAGCCGATTAAGTACGTTACTGAAGGCGACGCAATGATCGAAGAGCGTTCTGGTTTTGACAACGCTGATCTGACTTACGAGTGGCTGTACATGGAGCGCACTGGTATTGGTATTGTTGTCAATCAGGCATTTGGCAAGTATCAGTTTGCTTAATTAAATATTTTTGAATGAAAGGATTAAATTTATATATGGCTGAACAAACAAAGAAACCGTGTTCTCGCAGTAGCACAGGAACAAAGTCAAAGACGACAGCTACTTCTGTAGAATCAGAGGTAGCTTCTTCTGTTGATGCGGGCATCAAGACTTCAGCTTCTTCGCATCCAAAGCGCATGGCGACTAATGCCTTGCCTTTGGACACGAAGATCTGTTGTATTTCCGGTGTTGCTAACGGACAGCTTGTTTATGTAAGTAGTTTATATAATGGCAGAGAAACAGTCTGGATGGAATTTGGAGACGAACAGTTTTTAGAGTTTCAGGATTTGCAAGCTATGCGCTCTCAGTATCCGAAATTCTTTTCTGAGAATTGGATTCTGATTGATGACCAAGAAGCATTGGAAGCGTTAGGCGCAACACAGTATTATCATGGTGTTTATTCTGCTGAAGACGTATATAACATCTTTACTTATACACCGGCAAAGATTCGCAAGATTGTGTCAGAAGTTGGAAACGGTTTGAAGGAATCTATTGCTGCTATCGCTCATGAGAAGTATAAGTCTGGAGACTTGGATTCTAATGCGAAGATTAAGGCTATTGAAGAAGCTACTGGTTTCGTAATTACTGAATAAGTAGGTGACGAAATTGGCAGTTAGCTTTGATGATATCATTGAACGGTTCATCCCTTCCGTTACAGAGTATGCTTATCTGGGTCTGGATGAAGATGATCGTAACGAGATTTTGTATTCTTATATCACATCGGCTGCGGCAAAGTTTCGAGATGCATGTTTGGATGATTTAGAAGACGTTGATAACGACGCAGGGATCTTTTATTCCGATTTAAGCGAAGAGACAATCGACATTCTGGTTGATTTGATGCGTGTAGAATGGTTAAAACAGAAATTATATAATTCTGATTTAATGAGAAATGGTATGTCTACAAAAGATTATACCATCTTCTCTCCTGCCAACCTGCACTCTCAAATCCGAGAGACATATCAAGATGCTCGCAAAGACGCAAAGAATCGGTTGTATCAGTATTCATATACACACCCCGGAGTAGATATTGCGGGGATTACAATATGATTACTTTTTCCAAAACTGATACCCGAACTTATGCTGAACGATTGACCGGAAAGATATATAAGATCTTGCCGATTTGCGAGACAAATCTTGAAACCAAAAAATCCTATATGGATTCTCTCATCGTTGAATTGCGCGGAAGTTTTGAAACTCTTGATAGTGCTTTTGACCGAACCGAATATATGGCAGTGATTAATACACTTATCGAATTATCAAATGAAGATTACGATCCAGTAGTTTATCGGAGAGAAATCTTTAAGTGTATCCGTATTATTCGTAAGGTCGGTGGTTTGCGTGACATTTGATGTATATGAGAAACTGCTGACGTACAACGGCCCTACTGCGAGAGATAGAAATATCGCAAACCTGCATCGAGACATTCTTGCATTAGCTCCTGACAATCCGGCGTTTCACCCTGTACTTATTAATAATGTTTCTCGTCGCGTGACGGTAGCCTCAACTCAAGATCTAAATACGAAGACTGTTATCGCTCTTCCGGGAGAGGATCTTGGTGTTGGAGACCATATCGTGTTTGCGAAGAAAAATTATTATATTACAAGCTGCTCTACTGATGATGGGATTTATGCTTACGGCAAAATGGAACAGTGTACTGACACAATCCGTTTTATCTCCAAGGTCGATGGCGAAATTAAAGAATATCCTGTTATTATCGTAAACACTACAAAGTTTAATACGGGCGAAACTCCTAACAAGAGAATCACGCTGGTTTCTGGTCAGTTTGCAATGTACATTCCTGTTGATGAACATACACTGCTTATTGACAATGAGGATCGTTTCTTGATTGACAAACGTTTGGATTATCCAAGTGCTTATCGCGTAACTTATGTTGACCCATCGACGTATGGTTACGATACTGGTTTGTTAAATGTAATTCTATTGCAGTGTCCATTTAATCCAGATACAGACAATAAAGAACTTATGATAGCTGATTACTACGAAAGTGCTGATGAACCTATGACTGAAATTACGTTTGATACAGATTTGGTTGTAAAGGTTGGCGGCGCGAAGAAAACATTTGCTCCGACGATTACTAATAATGTTTCGCTACCACTCAAGTTTGACGTTGGAGTTCCGGAAGAATGTAAACCATACGTTGAGTATTCTACAGACGATACATCTATTACATTCAAGGTTCAAAATGATTCTCGTTTAATCGGTTGTTATCTTACTTTATCCGTTGCAGATGCTGACGACCAATACCGGACGGATGTATTGATTGCTCTGAAGGGGTTGGTATAATGGGTAATTTGCATGTTGCAATCGAAAAATATAAGCAACGTGCCATCTCTGAAATCTTAGAGAATGACGCACTCGTTGCAGCGATTGATCCTCACGCTAAATCACCGGATGATCTGGTCTACAAAAACATCTTTCCATTTTTTCGTGTCCCGACTGCGGACACTGAGACTACTACATACTTAGCGATCTGCATGGATTATCCGGAAGTTTATCATCCGGAAAACATGGTCCGCCGTATTGCTTTGAAGATTTGTATTATTGTTCATCAGGATTTGATGCAGACGAATTATGGAGCGACACGATTGGATTATATTGCTTCACGTTGTGACGATATCTTTTTAGGTAGTTCTAAATATGGGTTCGGGAAACTTTTGTTATTGTCTAGTACAGAGACAAGCCTTACACAATTTCATCGTGCCAGAGAATTGATTTATGTATCTAACGAGTCGCAGGGTACATGCTGATGGATGTACTTCAGCTATATCGTGGACGAGATGGATATATTGGGCCGTTGGTGTTTCATGGTCCAACCCTCGGTGAGATATGTGATTATGGTCAGATAAAGTTTATATCTTTAGTTTCTCACATTTGTTCTATACCTACGGACTATATGTCAGAGTTAGAGGATAAAGGAATACGATACGAAGACATAGACGAGTATGAATTTTTTCTTACAAGCCTATGGCCTTCCTTATCTAGCAATAGTGTCTCTATTGTTTTTCCGGACTGGGAGCCTGAGAAGATGGTGTTAGGTCAACGCAAAGATGAATTAGTGCGTTGGAATCAAGAAACAAACTTTGTATTTGATAAGCAATTATATAAAGAAATGACAGACACGCTGCGCAAATTCTGCGGTTTGAAGTATGCACCTAGAATTGCAGGTAACGAGCTTACGCGTGAAAAGATGATAGAAATCGATCGGATAAAAAAACGAAAAAAAGCTTCTAGCAAAAAGGAAGATGAATATCTCTTCCCTTTGATTTCAGCAATGGTGAATTGTTCTGAATTCAAATATAACCACGAAGAAGTTTGGAACATGCCGTATTTTGCTTTTATGGATGCCGTAAAGCGAGTCCAAGCAAATCGCACGGCAAAGGCTATGACTACAGGTGGTTATTTTGGAGTTAAATTATCCGACGTTTCGGAATACACAGACTGGATGCGTTCATTGTAACGCATCTTTTTTATTTTTATTTATGGAGGTTATTACATGGCTTTTAATAAAGACAATTTGCTGATTGCCGATGTATTGTCTGGCACTATGCTTAGCAAGTCTGACATGAGCGTTCTGTTCGTATGTAACGATATTGCAAGCCCGTCTTTGGAGCTGGGCGGCGAGAAGGTTTATTCAACTGACCGTCTGGGCTTCAACATTGCAGCTTATGACCGTCAGAAGACCGCAAAGTTTTCTGGTGAGAACGGCACGTTCTCTCTGGGTGTGCTGGCGGCGCAGACTGGTGCAACCAAAAAGGTTGGTTCTTCGAATAGCAAGATTGCTACTCCGACCAAGAAGGATTATCTGGTTGGTACTAATACTACTCTGACACTGGAGCATGCTCCGATCACTGGCACAATCTCTCTGGCTCGTCTGGATTCCGGGCATGAGTTGATTGAGAATATTGAAGTGAGTTCTAAGGCAGAAGCTGGCAAAGCTTCGGTTTCTGGCACAACCTTGACTCTGCCGACCAGCGGTCTGGATGCAACAGACTATGTTCGTGTAATGTATGAGTACGAAGCAGAAAATGCTGTTTCCGTAACTGATACTATGGATGGTAAGTCTATTTCTGGCATTTTCCGTCTGGAGGTTCTGTTCGCAGATAAGTGCGATCAGGCTACTCAGTACTACGGATACATTGTTTTCCCGTCTGCCGTTATGGACAATAACGCAACGATCAATATGACTGCGGAAGACAAGCATCCGTTCTCGGTTGAGGCAATGGTTGACTATTGCAGCGAGTCTCAGGAGCTGTTCCACATCGTTGTTCCGGGCGAGGGTTGATGACTGATGACAACCCGCATCTGTAAAATATGCGGGAAGAAGTATAAGGTTTGCCCATCGTGTGAGGGTGTTCGCACCTTCACACCATGGCGAACCATAACATGCGACCCGCAAGAGTTTATGTTATTTGAACTCTTATCGAAACATACGTTTGACCACGACTCGGTAGAAGCTGTAAAACAAATGAATACGCTTAGGTTTTCAAAAGAAAGAATCAAAACCTTTTTGCCAGAAATTCAAGAACAGATTTCCGACATTCAGAAGGATGCTAAGAAGTCAAAACCAAAAACTACACAAATGATTGAAGAGACTCAAGTTGAGGAATAAGACATGCAGTGTTTGCGGGAAGGAATATCAAATTTGTGATTGTGCGAAAGAGATGTATTTCTTCTGGCGCGAGTATTGTTGTTGCCCAGCATGTTTCGAAATCTATATGAAGAGTAAATTGAAACATTGAGGGGCGACTGTATTGGTCTCCCCTTTTTTTATCGCACAAAAGGATTGTTATGGCAAGTAAATACAATGTTTCTACTGATGCATCCAAGCGCACCTATGATGGTGTTGTATATGATTCTGCTGTAGAAATGAGATTCATGCGGGATTATGTTGTTCCGCGAATAAAAGCAGGAGAAATTAAATCTGTCGAGCGTCAAGTGAAATATGAATTGCAACCGTCGTTTCGACATGATGGTTCTTTGATAAGACCAATTAATTATGTAGCTGATTTTGTTCTGGAGTATACCAATGGATACGAAGTAATTGTTGATATTAAAGGTATGCCAGACGCGACAGCAAAATTAAAACGGAAATTATTTTTATACAAATATCCGGAGAAGGACTATCAATGGATATCGTATTCTAAAATTGATGGCGGCTGGATTGAATATGAACAGCTACAAAAGGCACGAAAAGAACGAAAACTAAAGAAAAAACAAAAGGATGAACAGAATGGAAATTAAAAAGAATTTAACTTTGACAGAAATGAATCTGTTGTACACAACTATGATTGATAGTTTGTACGATGACGATGATGAATATAGATATCAATTCGAGGATTATCTCTGGAGACGTGCTGTCATTGAAGCTTATACAGATATTCCGATTCCGCAAGATATGGATGAATCATATAAGTTTTGTTATGATACCGCAATGTGGAGTACGGTCATGACTCACATTGATGATATGGAACAACTCAACGAAGTTAAAAATGCAGTGCACCGTTATTGTGAACACAAGGAGAAACAGCAATTGGCTGGTCTTCAATTTCACAGTTTGATGGAAGACATGCAATCTATTATGACAGCAATTTCAAATCTCGGCGATCTTCCGGAATTTTTGGCAAGCTTTGACGAAGGCGAGAATCCGTTGTTGGGTGGCGAGTAAAAATGAGTGGGTTGATGGATGCTCTTAATCAACTTGCCGAACAACATGTAAAAGAGGTGGAAGCTCAACTTCCGAGTGTTGTAGAAAGTATTATGAAAAAAACTGTTGATAATACTAAAACAAAGTATGCAGCACTTTATGTGGGCAACTCTCCGACCCCGCATCAGCTCACTAACTCTGGTACTTATTCAGGTCAAGTTATGTCTAGAGGTTTAACTGCGCACGGCACTGTTGATCCAAAAGCAGCTCCGCAAGCCTCTTGGTTTGGTCAACCAACCCATGCTCCATTTGCGCAGATGTACGAATCAGGTAGGATTCTTAATTTAAAAGCATCCAATCTGTGGATGAACCAAAAAGTGTTTTGGCCTTCAAAGTCCGTGCAGCCGTTAGCTCAACAATATATGGTCGAAGAATTACAGAGACAAGTTGCAGCCGCAGGGTTGCGAGCTAAGTGAGGTGAAGATAAATGCCCAATACATCTGTTAATGCGAATCTCCAAGTTAAAGTAACTGCCGATACTTCAGCGGCTAAAGAAGCCATATCGTCGTTAGAAGAAAAGTTATCTAGTTTAACTGGCAAAGAGCAAAAGATTAGAGTAGGAATTGACGGAACCGCAGCCAAAGAGATTGAAAAACTTTCTGCTTCGCTACAAAACTTAAACGTAGCGAAAGGCGCGGTTGGCAAAAAACCACTTGATACAAAGGTGGATACTAAAAAGTCTACAAACGACTTGAAGAATTTTTCCAAAATGGTTAAAAGCCAAAACAGAGAATTGAAACAAACATTCAAAGGCTTTGAAATACCATATACTTCCGGCAGTTTTGACGGAATAAAAAAAGAGTGGAGTGCTATTGAAAAGGACGCGACTGCTCTTGGGAAAAATGTTAGTGTTACATATAAACAAATGGGCAAGGATATGGTTGTCTCTTTCAAAGAGGGGACCCAAGCCGCTCAGGACTTTCAATATTCACTGACTCAAAAGAATGGCAAAGATATTGCCTTTTTGTCTAAGAATAAAACAAACGCACTGTTCAATAAGAATAGCATCTTAAAAGATTATGAAGACCAATACGCTAAGATGCAAACTATTTTGCAAAAGAAGAAACTCGCGGGCAATGAAGATGCCACACTGAAGAAACAGTTTGACGATCAGTATGCTCGATTTAATTCTTTGCGCAACAGTTCTTATTTAACAGAGAATGCTTTAAGTGAATTTAACACGAAGCATAATTCGCTAAAACAAAGTTTCTCAAATCAAGGCTTGCTAGTTGATAGTTCTGCCGTCAAAAATGCCAAGGAAGTAGAAGCCGCCTACAATCGTATTATTAATTTGCAAAACAAAATGGCAAACTTCTTTAACTCGAATAAGAAGGCTAAAGATTTTGGTAATGCTTCTGCTCTTCGTCAGCAAGTCGAAGGCTTGGTGTCGGCATACAAAACTACAGGAACTTTCACCGATGAACAGATTAATGAAATCAATAAATTAAATGGTGAATTCACGCAGTTCAAAACGCAAGCTCTTGAAGCTGGTGTCGCATCGAATAGCGTCTTTGGCAAGTTGACTTCTAAATTTAAAACTCTTGGAACATATATGATGACCTCAATGAGTTTTCAGTATATGTTACAAGGTGTTAAATCAATTGTAAGCAATGTGGTTGATTTGGATTCTGCCCTCACTGAACTGAAAAAAGTATCGTCAGGCAGTGCGGATGACTATAAGAAGGTAATTACAGATGCAGGCAGTATTGCTCAACAAACTGGTAATACCGTTAGTGATGTAATTCGTTCTGCTTCCGACTGGGCACGTCAAGGATATGGATTAGAGGATTCAACCAAACTAGCTAAAGTTGCCGCGTTGTATCAAAACGTTGGCGATAATATTGATATTGATACTGCTACTAGCAGCTTAACATCTACCTTGCAAGGTTTTGGATTGCAAGCAGATCAAGCGGAGTCTGTAGTTGATAAGTTCAACGCTGTAAGTAATAATTTCGCAATATCATCGGATGATATCGGCGAAGCTCTGCGACGTAGTTCTGCTAGTTTTAAAACAGCAAACACTGACTTGTCTCAAGCTATAGCGTTGACTACAGGAACAAATTCTGTCGTCCAAGACGCGGCACGTACAGGTAATATGTGGAAAACAGTATCTGCTCGTATCCGTGGTGCATCAACAGAACTTGAGACAATGGGCGAAGACACAGATAATGTAGTCACCAGCTCATCTAAATTACAAAACATTGTGCAAAGCATGACAGGCTTTGACATTATGGAATCCGACGGTAAAACATTTAAGAATATGTATGATATTATCGTCGGTATCGGCGAGGTTTGGGATAGTCTGTCCGACATAGATCAGGCGGCATTGCTCGAAACTCTTGCTGGTAAGAACCAAGCAAACGCACTTGCCGCCGCTCTGAATAATGTTGATATGATTAAAGAAGCATATCAAACAGCAGAGTATGAATCTGAAGGTAGTGCCGAGCAAGAAAATGCTCGTTACATGGAGTCTATTCAAGGACGTCTTGGTCAGTTAAAGGCTACGTTCCAAGAGACTTCTTCTAATTTAGCAGATTCAGATTTTCTTAAAGGCGCTGTTTCTGGAGCAAATGAATTTTTACAAGTCATTAATCAGATAACCAGTGCAATGGGTTCTTTAGGAACTATTGCTGTTGGCGGCGGTATTGCCGCATTCATCAAGAATTTTGATTGACCCAAAAGACATAGGGTTACATAGCGAGTCTACTTTATTATAAGAACACAGTGAAAATGGTACTGTGAACAAGTAATATTAATATAGGGGTTCTTGATGATTTAAAATACCTAGAGGGGTAAATGCTGGGAAGCAAGAGCATTGTATGCCGAAACAGAATCAGTAATGATATATGGTATGGTTTAAAAAGATACAGTACATGGATTGCAATCAGCAGGACGGATGCCAAACGTTTAGGTAAAGTACATCTCAATAATATGAAGTAAGCTTTTTAATGGTATTCATCCCCAACGAGCACCCACCCTCTTAGTTGCACACACCTTAGATGTGTAGCTAATAATGTTTGTTCTAAAATGTGATTCGGCTCTTCCCTGCCGTAAATGGGAATAAAACAAGAGTGGCCATACCAAATATGGTACAACCACTCTCACTAACACTTTGTCGATTGCATGTGATATTACAATCTGTGTATATTATATTTAAGTTTATCGTCAAAGTCAACAAATAAATTCAATCTTTTATAAAAACTTTTTTGTTGTAAGGTGTGGGAATGTATTGACTTACAAGGCCAAAAAGTATATAATAAAAGTGTGGAAACCAGACGGTTGCTACAGGTTTATGATTCTTTTTTAGACTTATGAAGTTACCAGCTTCATAAGTCCTGTGAACCTATCTGCTGTAACAGACGGCTCACTTCTTTTTCTTTTCTTAGTATGTAAACACGAGGATCGCGAATGCAAAACCGAGAATGCTAGAAATACTTCCGGTGATACTCAGAGTAGTAATCATGTGTTCGTCCTCCTTCGGGAATATTTCCCGCAAAGAGCTATATGCAAGCCTCCATTCCGCGCTTTGCGAGATGACAGGCAACCGTCTTCGGAACCGCCCCAACCCTCAATTCAAGTCAGGCCGGTGGCTTCCACTCTTCGATAATAGCAGATTGGATTTTTCTTGTCAAGAGCTTAAATGAAATTCTAAAAGGAAATCTCTTGCTATTCACAAAGCTGACGCGTAAAATCAGGAATGCTCGGTGTTGAGCATAGTCAGCAAGCGACGACAATGCCTGCCAATGCCTCCGAATGTGGGATCTGGAGGGGTTTCCTGATAACGGCAAAGTCAATCGTAGAAGGAGGCTGTGGCACTGTGTTGTGCTAGTCTCCTTCTAAAACATTCAAGAGATCGAAACGTTCTCCGTGTGGCGACACGTTAAAGCTGTGCTCCGGCTGGGGAGGGTAAGTACCACGCACATATCTGTGCTCGGAAGGACACGCAGCCTGCATCGAGGATATACGATGATTTGATTACAGGCGTTATCGACGTCTGGGCTGACAGCCAGCATTGTAACACGCAAACAGATTAACGAGGTTTTTATCAAATATCGCCAATAAAACCCCTAGTTTTAGCTATGGGGATACAATGGCGAATACCGTTGGGCATACGGGAATTAACGCTTGTGGACGAAGTTGCTAATGGATCAGGGAATATCTCTAGTATTGATAATGGCAAATAAACAGTTTATACAATAAAAATGTTCAATTTTTTACTCATAGAATATTGATTTTTCTGAAGATATAACATATACTATTGATACAGAAAAGATTTCAAATGTCTGTTGCTTCTCGATACGCAACTCAAAGAAGGTCGAGTCCAAATGTCTGTTGCTTCTCGATACGCAACTCAAAGAAGGTCGAGTTCAAATCTTGTAGCTCCGTTCTTTATCGAATGGAGCTTTTTCATATAGAAAAGGAGGTTCTATCATGTATGCCGTTGCTGATATTGCCAAATGGTTTTTGAGTAAAGATTCAATGACACACAAAAAACTTCAAAAGCTTTGTTATTATGCTCAGGCGTGGAGTTGTGCTTTGTTTGCTGGAGATCGGTTATTTGAGGATGAAATTCAGGCGTTGGTTCATGGTCCTGTAACTCCTTCCCTCTATCGGCAATTCTCTAAATACGGTTGGAAAGAAATGCCTAAAGAGAATTGCAATTGCTCATTATTTTCAGATGACGCATTATATGTTTTAAATGCAGTCTATAACACATATGGAGAATTTACCGGAGATCAGCTTGAGTGGCTCACTCATTCAGAATTTCCGTGGCAAGAAGCGCGTGGAGATTTGAAGCCTTGGGAAGTATGCACGATGCCTATCTCGTGCGAAACAATGAGAAAATATTATGCAAAAAAATATGAAGAAGCACAAAACGACTAAAGTAATATAACCATATTGGTGTTTGACAATGGGGGTGTTGTTATGGTTGAATACACAGAAGCAGATAGAACCAGAGACTTTGAATTTTTTACAAAGAATTACCATGAACTATTTGAACAGTACGGTCATAAGTTTTTGGCTATCAAAAACAAGAAAGTAATAGGTTCATATGAGTCTGTGATTGAAGCTATAAAAAAGCTTTCTGGAACACATGAAATAGGAACGTATATCATTCAAGAGTGTACGGGAGATGAGTCCGCTTATAGAACAAGCATTATGAGGCTGATGATAAAGGGATAACTATATGGACGCATGTTTAGCATTTACATTAAAAGCAAATGGAATATTGGATATGTTAAAAACAGACGCTCTTATTAATTCCGATGTGCGAAACAAAAATAAGCAAATTGATCCTATCAAAAAGTGGCGTGGACTATGGGACACAGGAGCTTCTAAGTCTTCAATAGATAAAAGAGTTGCTGATGCGTTAGGACTGATCCCGATAGGACGAGGTAGTATAAGCACAGCAAACGGAGTAGTCGCAGTTAATACATATTTCATTGATTTGACATTGCCTAATCATGTGACTATTGGCAATATTCTTGTAACAGGAGCAGATCTTGGCGATGACGTTGATGTGTTGATAGGTATGGATATTATTCGGCACGGAGACTTCTCTATTACAAACACCAATCATTCTACTACATTTAGTTTTAGAATACCGTCTATTGAAGAAATTGACTATGTAAAAAGTCAGCCTAATAAATAACTTACATAATAAAAAGCGACTGTAAATACAGTCGCTTTTTCTCACCATTTATTACCGCAATTCTTACATTCCCACTGAGAACGAGCGGTTTTACTGAACAAACCGAACATTGCACCGTGAGTGATTCGTTTGGTTGTACTAAGTTTTTTAATGTTTGTGGAACCACATGTTGGACAATGTGGTTTGGCTGCTTCTTCCGCTTGAAATGGTTCAGGAAATGTTTGCAAAAACTCAATGTAATCGCACTCATCGTTTGGACATACCACATATAAATATTTCGGAACTCTTTTGAACGGAATTTTTTGGTGGCACTTAGGACAAATATATGGCTCTTTCATTTTTTGAAATTGATATCCACATTCTGAGCATTCCCATGAATCGCTTGGAATAACGGAACAGCATTCCGGACAAGTCATATAATCACATTGGGTTTTTGAATTATTGAATCCGCAATGAGGACATGTTGCAGCTTTATCTGATATTTGCTTATTGCATTTTGGACACGAAACCAACAATCATCATCACCTCTTTTTATAAACATTATATCGCATTTTGAAGCTAAAAACAATAGGAGAGGTAATTAATGATTTAAATGGCGGAAAAGCCATTAAAGATATTTCTGGATTTAGTAAATTATCAGAAAACTTACAGAAGTCTGTTTTGGCTAAGTCAGGTCTCAAAACCAAAGATATTGTAGACCAGTTAGTAGAAGCCGGGCATTCAAAAGAAGCGGCTGAATCTCTCGCAAACGCTGCTGCTTCAGTTTCAAACGTAGGATCTGCTGCTGCTAATGCTACTTCAAAAGCATCAACGTTTGAATCTATATTAACAGGACTCGGAACAGCAGCAAAGACGGCAGCACCATATATTGCTGTATTCGGACCCATAGTAGCAGCTTTTGCTTATGCTATCAAAAAAGCCGGAGAATACCAAGAAAAATTTAATGCAGCACAAAGTTCTCAATCGACATACGAAAGCACAAAAAATGAATTAGAATCTGTAAATACAGAATTAACTTCTACTCAATCGCGTTTAAGCGAACTGCAAAAGCTTTCAAAGAGCGGCAAGATTACTCTTTCTGAAGAAGCAGAATTAAACAGTCTTCAAAGAACTAATGATGAACTTACTCGCAAGAAGTCTTTATTGCAAGCACAAGAAAAGGCTAATAAGCGTCAGACTGTCAATGACGCTTATGATACTTTAAGTTCTAAAACCAAACTTGTTTCTACTGGAGACTATAGTGCAGGATCTGTTCATGATACCTTATCATGGACTTCCCCTGTTCAAGAAGCTAAGGGCAATATTCAAAAGCTTAGAGAATATGCTAGTGAGATTAGCGACTATCAAGATCAGATTGCAGAGGCTCAGAATAAAGGCGCTGACACTTCTAAATTAGAAAAGAGTCTTGATAAGGTACAATCTGAATACGATGATTTGTTTTCGGAAACATCTACAGATATATCAGAATATCAGAGTCTTGCGGATAATCTTTCTCAGGGTGTGGGTGAAAGCTGGTTTGATTCTTCTAAGAAAAAAACATTAGAAGATGTCAATAGTTTGCTTTCCGTTTGGGATACGTTTGCGAATGGATATACCGGCACAGAAGCTGACCTTAATAATATAGAGGGTTTTTTCAAGAGTAACACTATGGGCGACACGCTTAAAGACTATGTTGCTGACCTAGTTAAGAATGGCATGTCTGCAAAGGATGCGCTTTCTTCTCTTGGATATTCATTAAGTGATTTGAATCTCGATGATGATTCTAGTCTTGAAAGATATTTTGATGACATTATCAAAGCGTCTAAAAAGGCTTCTAAGTCTACAAAGTCATTCGAAGATTTAACCAGTTCTGTTGGCTCAATTCAAACTGCAATTGATTCTGCAAATGCGGGAGCGAATTATACCAACTTTAGAGAATATCTCAGTAGTGCAAAAGAATGGTATAAACAAGGCTTAACTGGAACAGATGAATTCGAAGAAATTGCTAAGTACATCAGTCCTGATGGTACATCTGTAAAAAAGTCTAAGGCGAACTTCAATGCATATGCAGACAATATCTCGAAGTATTTCACTGCCGATGATGACGGCAACGAAACCTCTACTGGTGTAAAACAGTTTGTCGAAGACTTAAATAATACTGGTAAGCAATTTAAGGATACTGCTTCTGCTGCTAATGCACTCGGTATTTCAACACAGGCATTTGAAGATATTCTTGGTCGAGTATCTGATTATGATTTAAACGGAAATCTTAAAGTACTCAATCCAGATACTATCACCCGTTCTGCTGACGCATATAACGCAGCATCTACTAGTTTAGATTCTTTGCGTAGCGTCTATGACCAGATGGAGTCCGGTGATACCAAAGATGCTTTAGGAAAGAAAATCAAAGGCTGGGATAAAGAACTTGCTGCGGCAAATAACGATTTGTCAAAGCTTGATCCTAACATTGTGTTGCAGATTACGGCAGAATACAATACTGCTCAGATGCAGGCCGACCTTGAGTCTGCAAAACAAAAGCTTGAACTTGATGGTGGCACAATCGAAGAGAATCGTGACGCGAACCTTGCGGCATATGGCTTAAATAGAAACTGGGAAGATCAAACGGGCCTCAGTAAAGAAGGAGTAAAACTCCCTGTCGAGTACGAGATTACCGAACAAACCGCTAATGCCATTTCGAAAGATATGGCAAAAGCTTATGAAGCTGGAGATGTAGAGGCTTATAGATCTCTTACTAAAAAATATCAAAAAATACAGGACGTTCAGAATGAACTAAATGAAGGATTTGCAAACTCTGAGTTTGCGATAGATGTTGACGATTCAAGCCCGAAGGAAGTCGAAGAGGCTTGGTCTAAGTTCATGGCGAGTGCTGATGGACAAAAGATACTTGCCAAATTTGGCATTGATTTTTCTGGTGCTGATAAAGACCCGAAGTCAGTATTAGAAAAGGCTTTGAAGGATCTTGGCATAGATGACGAGACAATTCAAATTGTTTTGGATGCTCTTGACCAAACCAAATCTGGTACAGACAGTGCAAAAAAAAATCTTGATAAGATACCCAAAAAAGTAGAGACTGTCATTTCAACTAAGCAAGAGGACGATAACGGGGAAAAGCATTCTGGCAAGGTAAAATATGACCCTAATACGGGAGATACTACATTCTCTACAAACCAAAAGGGTTCTAAGCATGGATTGCAAAAGCGGCAGAAGAAATATTCTGAAACGCTTACTCCTATGGACCGACTGAGAAATGCTTCTCCTGAAAATAATCGTTTTCAGACCGATTTTTCTGCTGACAACACTCAAAAGAAAAACATTGAAGTAGATGTTGATGGTACTGCACAAGATGCAATCACTCAAATTGCTACTCAATTAACAGATCTTCCGACGGATGTTGTTATCGAACTTCTCGGAGAAGGCAACGCAAGCGAAGAAGCCATTAAAACAGCTTCTGAGATTTCTGGTATTCCAGAAGAGAAACTTACCAAGATCAATGCTGAGGACGGAGCGCAAGGAGTTCTTGCTGCTGTTCTGGCGCAGATTACTGGTATTCCTGCTGAGAAGTGGGCTTACATCTTTGCACAAGATAATGCCGAAGGTGTAATCGGAGCCGTATCGTCTTCTCTTTCTGGAATCGACAACAAAGATGTAACTATCTCTGCTTCGGATAATGCAAGCGGCACTGTCAATCAAGTCCAAGGAAATACTATCAAGGACAAGAACTTTACAATTACAGCAAACGATAATGCTTCTGGAGTAATCGCAAGCATCAGGGGCGCTCTTTCCGGGTTAAAAGGTAAGTCTATAGATATTGTAACAAACTATATAAGCAAACATATTGATGGCGGAAGCACTGTTAAAAGCAATGGCAAAGGTGGTGGCGGAGGCAAATTTGCTACTGGAACTGCATTTGCTGGAGGTATCTCAAAAGCCACTGGAGACTGGAGCGTAGGTCGTAACGAACAAGCTCTTGTCAATGAAGTTGGTCCAGAGATTATCGCTCGTAAAGGACGTTGGTTTATTCACAATGGCGGCAAGCCCGGATTTGTAAATCTTCAAAAAGACGATATTGTCTTTAATGCGGCACAGACTCGCGACCTTTTGAGTTCTGGTAAAGCATCTTCTTACGGTAAGTTTATCGGCGCATCTCATGCCAACGGTACTGCTGGAGGTATGTCATTTGCTTCTGGCTCCGGGGAAGATAAAGTCTTATCAAACTTCCAAGAGTGGTTTGGTAAGTTCTTCGACTGGATTGAGATCCGCTTAGATCGTGTAGAACGCAAAATAGACAACGTAATTACAAAAGCCGAATCAGCAATGAATCAGCAACGTTGGGGGCGTTCTGAGAATCTATATCGTAAGGGAATCTCTTATACAATCGGACAGATTGGTAGAGAAACTACCGTTCAAGGACGATATAAAGACAAAGCAAATACTGTGCTTAATCATGCTGTGAGCAAAGGTCTTATTAACAATAAGCAAGCCAAAGCAATTCGTAAGCAAGTTAAAGATGGTTCTCTCAACATCAAGTCCTACGGTGACAGGATGCAAGAGGTCATCAAAGACTACAAAGAATTTTATGATAAGTCTCTTGATGCATCGGATGCAATTCAAGAACTAAAAGATAAAGTGCTTGATTATGTAGATGCTCTTGAAGATTTACACGAAGCTCAGATGCAGGCAAAGCTGGACATTGCAGATTCTCTGGATGATATTAATACATCCACACAAAATTATACTGCTGCCGCAAAAGCTGCTCAGTTGCGTTACTCGAATGACAATCTTGAGAGACAAAATGATGCGTATAAGACGCGTGTTGAGCAGACTCGTAAGGATTATGGCCGAGCGCAAAATTCTGCTGAGAATGCTGCAAAGCAACAGTCAAAAGCTAAGCGTCATAAAGGCACATCAAAGTCAGAATATAAAAAATATAAGAAGGCAGTTAAATCAGCCCAAGCTGCGATTAAGTCCGGCAAGGAAGTTTCTAGTTCGGATTTAAGTGTAATTGAAAATTATGCTAAGAAGACAACTGGTAAAACTTCAGCCAAGAATGCAAACAAACTCGCAGCCAAAATTATTAAATACAACGCCGAAAGACAGGCTTTAGACGAAGCCAAACTTGCTCGTGACGTTGCAAAGGCTGAAAACAATGCTGATATTATTTCTAACATTCAAGACATCTATGATGCAATGGATGACGAAGCAAACGACCAGATTGATTTATTAGAATCTCAAGCCGATGTTGCTACGACTTTAGAAGAAAAGAACAAACTTCTCAAACAAGCGTCTAGTCTTTACGACACAATGCTGAAGAATGACGATGCTGAAATTGCAGAGATGGCTTCTGGCGTAAATTCTGCTGCTAAAAAAATTACAAAGAGCACTGCGTATGGTAAAGCAATCAATTCGGCTGACTCTGCTACCCGCAAAAAGGTAGAAGCATTAGTGCAGGAATGCAAACGCCGCGCGGCTGCCGGAGAAGATATCACTGATGATATGATTTCTCAGCTCGCTGAATATAACTCAAAAGGTTATGTTTGGAGATCGTTCTACAATGCATGCTTGCAATATCATCAATATTATCAGGCTAAACTGCAAGCAGAGGCTCAGAAACAAATTGATGAAGCATCATTCAAGGCAGAGAAAGAAGCTCTTGCTTATCAAGCATTCCAGAATATTCAGGAGAGCTACGAGCGTCAGCAACAGCAATATGATAATGAAGCATCTATTATTGACGCGCAGCAATCTAAAAATCAAGCACTTGGTTATGGCGATTCTGCAAAGTATTACACTGCAAAACAAAAGGCTCAGTTGGCACAGAATGAATCAATGCGTCAGGAATTAAATGCATTACAGTCTTCCCTCTCTGACTTGACGGTCGGTAGCGACGAATACTATGATGCACTGGATGCGATTAATGATTTAACTGTTTCGTTAATTGAGGGTGAAGCTGCGGTTGCAGAATATCAAAAATCTATCAACCAATTAAACTGGGATCGCTTCGATGAATTGCAAGACCGTATTTCAAACTTGACGAGCGAAACTGATTTCTTAATCGACTTGCTATCCTATAAAGACTTGCAGGACAAAGATACTGGTAATGATACAGAATATAGTAAGGCCGTTAAGGCTCTGCATGTTCAAAATTATCAGACCTACACTCAACAAGCCAAGGATTATGCAGAAGCGATTAAGGAATTAGATGAACAGTTTGCGGATGATAGTTTAAATAAAGATTATCTCGACCGTAGACAAGAACTTGTTGAGGCCCAACAGGATGCAATCATTTCTGCTCAGGATGAAAAGGAAGCTCTAATTGATCTTGTTCAGGACGGCTATGATGCCCAACTTGACGCTCTTGACGAATTGATTTCTAAGTATTCCGATGTTCTAAACTCGCAGAAGGATATTTATGATTATCAACAAAACATTAAGGATATCACGAAAGACATCACCACTTATCAGAAGCAATTGCAAGCGTATCAGTATGACGATTCTGAGGAAGCAAAACAACGTATTCAGCAAGCAAATCAGAACCTTCTCGACGCACAACAAGATTTATCGGATGCAGAGTACGATCAGTATATCAGCGCGGCTCAAGAATTGCTGAGTGATTTAGAGGATGAGCTGAGCGACCATTTTGACGACATTATTGATAGCCTGAGAGATAATGCAGATGATTTAATTAACAGTATCGACACGAGTTCTGCTGATGTGTCATCAACGATCAAAGAGGCTACGGATTCGGTTGGGTATACTATGTCCGATGCGATGACCAAGATTTGGGGAACAGACTCTGAATACGGTACCATTTCCGCGAGTGTATCTGCTGCTGTTACGGGAATTAAAACGTTGTCCAGCGACATTAATGCCGCGGCGGACAAAGTAGCTCAAGCTGTTCTCTCTCAAAAATCTTCTTCGTCTGATTCTGACAGTTCTGATGTTACTGGCTACGCCTCTGGCGGTGTAGTTCCGAACGCTAAGAAGATTTTGTCCCGTAATGGCGATACTGATTTTACGATCAATACGCTGAAAGCTGGAGAGCGTGTGCTTACTCCGGAGCAGAATCACGACTTTGAAAAGCTCGTATCATTCGCTCCTGACTTGATGGATGCTATTACAGAGCTGCCGAAGGTGTCTATCCCTGTTGACTTGCAGAATCACGTTAGTCAAATTGACATCTCCTCCCCTATCAATATCGAATTCACATTGCCGAACGTTCAGAACTATTCGGAGTTTATGAATGAGATGCAGAAGGACAAGCGTGTGGAGAAATGGCTTACGTCGATGCTTGTTAATCCGTTAACGGGTAAGTCGTCGATGAGCAAAAATAATATTCGTTTCTGACGAAACATGTAAGAAAAGTGCGTACTTTTATTTTAAAAAGTACGCACTTTTTACAATTTCCACTTGACTTATTTGGTAAAAAAATATATAATAAAAATGTAGAAACCAGACGGTTGCTACAAAATCACAGTTTACTTAAATTGTATGAAGTGCGAATTTTCATACGACTTAGTGAGCCATTCTGTTGCAGCAGACGGCTCACTCTTTATTCTTCTTGGCATGGTATCTGTCGTACATATAAAGTACGAACATGATTATATTACAAATCTTATCGAGATTCATAACAATCGCCACAAAGATAATACTCAAAGTGTTTATGTAATCTTCCTCCTTTCGAGAGCATTTCCCGCTAGGAGCAATACACACGCCTCCATTCCGCTCGTGCGAGATGAGAAGCAACCGTCTTTTAACCGTTCTGACCTATAAAGGATGAAATTCGATACAGACCAGTTTGGTTTCTACATTTGTCATTCTAAATGATGCTCGCCAAAAAGTCAAGTGTTTTTTAGAATTATATTTTATGTCTCATATCCCCGAAGCTCTGCGTCTCTACGTGGAGTCCATATGTAGGGAGTATCGGACATCTTTTTGTTTCGTAAAACTGAACACCGACCCGTTTAGAGAGGAGCTAATGCTCCTCTCTTTTTGTTTTAAGCAAAAGGTGGAACTGAATGACCGGATTTAAAGAACGAGCATTACGCTCGAAAATAGAACAGCTCAATTCGTCTTTGGTATTTGCCGAAGAGCGAATTCAAGAGTTGGAAAAAGAAAATAGAGAGATGCGGCGTCGTTTAGACGACCGAGAAGAATCACACGTAGAGGAAATTGTAAATAGATTAAAAGCAGATTATGAGGAAGGTATTTTACTATCTAAAGAAGCCAAAAAGAAATACGAACAGATGAGCAAGGAACTTACTGTATTAAAGGCAAAATACAATAAAGACATGGCTCAATTTCGAAAAGACTTTATAGGAGGCCAGTCGTAATGGAAACTTTTGATATGATATACGATGGTCAACTATTAAGCGACTTTGGCTTTGTTATTGGAGCGGTTGACTCATCCGATGGTTCCTTTTTTACGAGCGATGAATCAACCATCTCTTTCGATACAGTGTCTGTTTGCTCCGGCAAACACTGGATGTTAGCAGACACAAAATACGAAACTACTCTCTCCGCAACGTTTACAATTGTAAAAAACCCCTGTAAAAATGATAACTTAGAAATTACAGATTTAGAATACAGGCGTATTATGCGTTGGTTAAACCGAGAACAATTTTTAGAATGTGGATTTACGTTTCCAAACCAAAGTGAGACTGCATATTATAATGCTAGTTTCAATGTTGAAAAGAATCGTGTTGGCGGAAGACTTGTCGGTTTGGATTTAACCATGAATACTGACTCTCCTCATGCACATCGTGCCAAGGTGTCTAAAACGTTTGCTGTCAGCAACTCGTCCACCGTTAATGAAATAGAAGATGTTTCTGATGTGATTGGATGTATTTATCCAGATATGAAAATTACAATTAAAAGCGCTGGCGATCTGACCATAGCAAATCAGACTACAGGATACAATACGATCATCAAAGGCTGTACAGTCAATGAAGTCATTACAATCAAAGGCAAGGAAATGATTATTGCGTCATCAAATTCGTCACATGATATTTCGAGTAATTTTAATTTTGAATTTTTTGCATTGCAAAATACATACAGTGATACAAAAACAAAATTCACTTGTTCTTTGCCTTGCACAATAGAGATATCGTATAATCCGTCAATTAAAAGCGGAATTTAAGGAGGCGTACAATTGGCAAAGAAAATTAGATTTAATGTAAATCATAACCCGATTCAACCTACGTTGGTTCTCGGACATCGGTCTGGAGCACTAGTTGGCGCACTCCCCTATTACAATTATAACATCACTGGTTCAATGACAGACGGCTATTCTATTTCATTCCAAGTCAGCAAATATAACAATGGCGAAGAATATCTATACTGGGATGAGATTAAAGATCTCCGTTTTGTTTGGTTAAAAGACTGGAACCAATGGTTTGAGATTTATGTAGAAGTATCCGAAGAATCCGGACTGGTTAAAAATATTACGGGCACGGATGTCGGACACGCTGAATTGTCTCAGATTAATTTGTATAATATACAGATTAACACAGACGACGATATTGCTTTGGATGATTATGTTCCCACTTGTTTATGGAACGCAGAAAACACTAAAGGCTCTCTGCTACATCGTATCAGCGAGAAGATCCCTCATTATACTTACGCACATGTAGATACAAGCATAGCAAAACTGTATCGTCAGTTTGAATTTGACGATGAGAGCATGTGGGATGCTTTCAATGATATTGCAGAAGAACTGAACTGCATCTTTGTGACGGATGTTTATACCGGAGATGACGGAAAGATTCACCGTGACATTTCTGTGTATGACTTAGAGAATTATTGCCATAACGATTCATGCAATTATTACGTGCAAAAGGGTTATCGTTATCGCGAAGAGAATATGTTGACTTGTCCAAAATGCGGAAGCACAAATATTTCTCATGGCTACGGAAACGACACAACTATTTTTGTGGCAAAAGAAAACTTGGCACAAGATATTACGTACACGACAGATATTGATAACGTAAAAAACTGTTTTAATTTGGTTGCTGGCGATGACGTTATGACTGCGGCAATCCGCGGTTGTAATCCGAATGGTTCTGATTATTTGTGGTACATCCCGCAGGAGACCAGAGATGATATGTCTTCCGAATTGCAAGAAAAGCTCTCGTCTTATGATGAGCAATATAAGTATTACAACGAAGATTATCAGATGAGTTTGGATGTCAGCACCTATAACACACTTGTGCAAAAATATAAACAGATTGACACAGAGTCCAAGATTGAAACAATTGATACAAGTGTTAAAGGATTCAGCAATTTGACGCTGGCGTATTATAACACAGTGGACTTTTATTATTATTTGAAATCTGAATTAATGCCGAGTGCGACGCTGAACGATACGACTGCCGCAAAAGAAGCAGCGAAGTTATCATCTTCTTCCCTATCTCCGGTTGCAGTTGCAGACTTACAATCTGTAACAACCGCTGCTACGAAAAAGGCTGTTATCTCAAAAGCAAAAACCATTGTTGATTTTCGATATGATGTAACAGCATCCGAATATAAGTATGACTCTTCCACTCATGCTTGGTCCGGTAAACTGACAGTAAAGAACTCATACATTCCTGAAGGTGATGAAGAGAATTATACTGAAGGTGTGGCGTATTCAACAATCACGATTGCTGAAAGTTCTCCTATTTACATCAATGATGATTATGAGAATTACATCAAGCAAAAAATTGAACTTGCGTTGAATGACGAAAACACAAAAGACGTTAGTATTACGAGCTTGTTTAAAAAAGACATAACAGTTTCAGATGATACTTATTCTGGTGCATTTGTTGATGAATTGCATAAGTATTGTTATGACAGCTTGAGCATGTTTTATCAATGTGCAGAAGATGTATTAAGCATTATGCAGGAAGCTGGTTATGGCGACCCTAAGCATGAATTGTATCAATCATACTATCTCCCTTACTATAATAAAGAACGAGCTATTTCAAAAGAAATGAAGGTTCGCGCGGATGAGATTGGTATTCAGCACGATGATGAAACATTTGAGTCTGGCACTATCTCAGATACTATGCAAGCCGTAACCAAGCTGCAAAATGAGATTTATGACAAATTAAATTTCAAGAAATATATTGGAGATTATTGGACTGAGTTCTGCTCATATCGTAGAGACAGTTCGTACAGCAATGACAATTATGTTTCGGATGCTCTAACGAATGCTCAGATTGTAGCGCGAGCAATGGAGTTTTTTGAAACCGCACAAAAGGAAATCTATAAGAGCGCTAACTTACAGCATTCCATTTCAAGCACTTTGAACAACCTGCTTGTCATGAAAGAATTCGAACCGTTGCTCGATTCATTTGAACTTGGAAACTGGATTCGTATTCGTATTGATGGAAAGGTTTATAAGCTCCGATTAATTCAATATGATTTATCTTTTGATGATTTAACCACATTAAATGTAGAGTTCTCCGACGTAAAAAATACTGTAAATGGATTGTCTGATTTGGAGAGTGTTATCTCTCAAGCCAGCTCTATGAGTAGTTCTTATAGCACTGTTCAGCGCCAAGCATCGGCAGCAGAAGATACTACGAAGTCTGTAGACCATTGGGTTGAGCGTGGTCTTGATGCTACGAATCTGAATATCATGAACAATGCAACAAACCAAGATCAGGTTTGGACAGAGAATGGTATGTTGTTCCGTAAGTATGATCCTGTAACTGAGGATTATGCGAATGAACAGATGAAGATTATTAATAGCACAATTGCTATTACTTCAGATAATTGGAAGACAATCGGTACGGCATTGGGTAAGATAAATTATATCGACCCTGAGACTGGCGACACTATAGAAGATTACGGTATTATCGCAAAGAAAATTATTGGCACTTCTATTCTTGGTGAAGAGGCTAAGTTCTACACGACGGACAGCTCGGTCTCTATTGATAGCAACGGCTTAGTTATTACTGGTAAAACCTCTAATGATATTCCGCTGTTTAAGGTGCGCCGAAAAGAATCTGATGGTTCGTGCACAGATTTATTATATTTAGATTCTAGCGGACAATTAATTATCGATGGCACAGCAACATTTAAAAATAGTTTAGGAACATCGAAGAGTGTTGTGAGCGTTGTCATTCAGTATGGTAAATCCAATTCTATAGATGTCGAACCTACTGAATGGGTAACGGAATCTCCAGTACTAGAAACTGGTGAATATTTATGGCAGAGAACTTTAACTACATATGCTGATGGTTCTTCGGTCGTATCTGACTGTAGTGTTGTCTCTACAGTTGTTCCCGGCGCTCCCGGCGAAAAGGGAGATAAAGGTGATAAAGGCGACCCCGGAAAAGACGGAACTAACGGCAAGGATGGTAAAGACGGTAGAGGTATCACAAACATTACTGAGTTTTATGCAGTGTCATCTTCTGATGCAACAGTTCCAGAAGTATGGAGCGATAGCGTACCAACAATGGACGCTACGAATAAATACTTATGGAATTATGAAGTGGTTACATACACTGACAAAACAACAGAAGAAACCAAGAAACGTGTCATTGGCGTATTTGGCGAAGACGGCGAAAATGGTGCAGATGGTAAAGCTATTGGAGAAATAGTCAATTACTACCTCGCAACAAACGCGTCGACCGGCGTAAACACTTCCACGTCTGGATGGACGACTACCGTCCAGAGTGTTAGTGCGAGCAAGAAGTATCTCTGGAATTATGAAGTAATTAAGTACACGGATAATACCGTTGCTTCCACCTCTACCCCGTGCATCATCGGCGCTTACGGTGACACGGGCGCTAAAGGCGACAAGGGTGATCCGGGTACGGATGGTGTAGGCGTCACTGACATCACGGAGTACTACGCCGTATCGAGCAATAACACGACTCCGCCGACCTCTTGGAGCAAGACCGTTCCGACGATGACGGAGACCAACAAGTACCTCTGGAACTACGAGGTCATCACCTACTCCAACGGCGACACTTCCGAAACAACCAAGCGCGTCATCGGATCGCTCGGGAAAGACGGCACGAATGGAACCAACGGTACTGACGGTAAGTCTATCGGGAGCGTGACAAATTACTACCTCGCAACAAACGCGTCGACCGGCGTAAACACTTCCACGTCTGGATGGACGACTACCGTCCAGAGTGTTAGTGCGAGCAAGAAGTATCTCTGGAATTATGAAGTAATTAAGTACACGGATAATACCGTTGCTTCCACCTCTACCCCGTGCATCATCGGCGCTTACGGTGACACGGGCGCTAAAGGCGACAAGGGTGATCCGGGTAATGCAGGAGCTGACGCTACTGTTTATTCTGTGCTCGCGTCTACTTCTAGCGTGTCGAAAAACATTTCACATTCTGCTTACTCTCCGAGTAGTATTACATTCACTTCTTATTCTCAAACGGGTGATGCGGATCGTGCAGCATACACTGGTAGGATTTTAGTTCAATGCAAGTATGGTTCTTACACAAGCAGTGTAACATACGCAAAATCATCTGTTATCTTGTCTCCGGTTTTGAAATCCAGCAATTCAACGACAGAACTTGAAAGCGTTATTGCTACATTATATGCTTCTACTGACACATCGAATAGTGTCCCACTGGCAAGAGTTACTGTATCTGTTATTCTTGATGCAGATGCTTTGCAAGCGCAGTGGTGTTCTGACAACGACACTACTTTGATAGATGGTGCAAAGATCTATACTGGCTCTATTACTGCAAATCAGATTGCAGCTAATACGATTACTGGAGATAAAATTTCTGGCAATACAATTACAGGCGACAAAATTACTGGTAATACCATTACAGCAGACAAAATTACGTCGAGTGAAATTACGGCGCACAAGTTTGTTGGTGACTATATACAATCTGATAATTATAAAGAATCCAGCAACAAAGCTACAGCCGGAACAAAAATATTTCTGACAACCGGAGAAATTCGTACAAAGAATTTTACTGTTGACAGCTCTGGCAATGTTTCCGTTACAGGAGCAATTACATCTAGCAGCTTGAACGTTGGCAACGGAACGATGAAGTATGATACAACAAATGGATTGGTTATTGGAAATTCCGGAAATGTTTCTGTTTCCGGTTCTATTATTGCTAAAACACTAAATGTCGGCAATGGCACGATGACTTATGATTCGACAAATGGTCTTGTTATAAGTAATGAATCTACCATTAATTATGGCGAAACCATTCGAACTGTTACTGAATATACGACCAATAAATCTTCTACGACATATTCTAGTTCAGCAACGTGGACCTCAGAAATGCCAACCGTTTCATGGTCAACGGATTATTTATGGCAACGAGATCTTCGTTACACAAGAGCAGGATGTGTCGATGTTTCTTATATAGTCTACACGCAGCAAGATAAGGTGCAGTATGCCTATAACTGGCCTAAGACTGTAAACTCATATACTGAATATGTTTTTAAGAATTCAGATGGAACGTTTACTCCCACGTCTGCTCAATACACCAATCGGAGAATGGGAACATCAACATCTACAATCGCAAGATATTATTGTTTTGATTACTCTACAGACTATGGTAAGACATGGACTGCTATAACTCGTTCGACCACAACCTCGACCACATTTACCGTTAATTTTGATAAGGCCGATGCCACTATGTATTGGGTGCGCGGATATAACGATTATACTGCGAGTGTATATAACGGACGTACTTTAGATATCAAGATCCCTGTTATTGATAATTCAAATTCGAATTATTTAGATTATCTGGGCAGTCTTGCTATTTATGATATGGGCAGAGTTGCGTTAAATGGTGGAGCAGTAACTACTGGAACTGTTTCTGCCTTTAGTGTAGATGTTGCTGAATTATTAGCTGATAAGATTTTTGCTAATGATATCACTGCTTACAACACCATTAATCTAGCCCATAAAGGTTCTACGAGTACGGAGCTTTGCAAGATTGATTATCAAGGTATTCATCTTGATTATGGCGGAGTGCAAGACTCAGATGACACAACCGTTGGTAGCTTAGGCTTTCATATTGACAGTGTAAAAACTACGCGTGGCAAACGAGTTGGTTTAAAAGCATCCGGCAATCTGCATTGTTTAGCAACATACTGTGATAAAATTTTGTCGTCTCAAGCAAACAAAGACGGTAGTAATTATTATTATATAGAAATTGCTAATGAGATTGCATACACTGGAATGCCTTCAGCGTCAAGTGCTACAACTACCGCTGCTTACCTTGGCGTTACTACCGGAAACAGCTTAAACCTGCTTCGAAAATATGGTTCTTCTTCTAATCGTTATAAGCATGATATTAAATATGGTCCTGATATTCCCGATGGTTTGCAATCTGAAAGATTGTTAGATATCCCTATGGCATCATTTATTTACAACGATGATTACCTTAGCGAAGATGATGAGCGATATAACACGGCTATTCCCGGCTTTATAGCAGAAGATGTTGCTCAATATTATCCTGTTGCCACGTACCATGAGAATGGAGAAATTGAGAACTGGCAAGAACGTTATGTTGTTCCCGGAATGTTGGATCTTATTCAGAAGTTATATAAACGAGTTGAAGAACTCGAATTGAAGTTAAAGGATTGATTACGTGACATTAACAACCAAACAAATTTTGGAGGCCCATGAGGGCCTCCTTTCTATTTGCAACGAAAGTGTAAAGTTGCCTGCTCAGGTAGCTTGGAATTTATACGCAAACATAGATGTAATGGAGACTATCGTATCTCGGTTTGATTCACAGCGAGAAAAGCTCCTCTCTCCCCTTCAGCAAAAGGAAGCATTCTTCAAAACAGAAGATGGATCTTGGATGTGCAAGAGTGAATTTGCAGAGGAATACAAAAATGTAGTTTCGAAAATTGAAGAATATTTAAAAATTGAAAACGAAATTACAATCACAAAGATTCCGCTGTCGGAGTTCTCTATCCCGATGAGTCTCGCGGAGATGCGTATACTTAACTTTATGTTTGTACAAGACAATAATGAGGAGTGATTTAATGGCTGTAACTTTAAGCTCGTATGGCCCACATACAAATGAAAACTTAATGGAGCTGTACGGTAAATCAACAGATACCAAACCGATTGGTGAATTCGAGGGGATGAGCATCCCGAACGGCTCTTCTTACTTCGAAATTGACACAATAAAACTGTACTTTTATGACGCAGAAAAACAGGCTTGGGAAAGTAAGTCATCGAGTGACGGCGACGATAGTGTGTTTGTATCTCCCGACTGGAACCAGAACGATAACGCATCAACTGATTATATAAAGAACAGAACTCATTACACGCAGCAAGGCGTTAAAGAAACAATATTCAAATTAACTGATACATTCGAAGGTAACGCAAGTACTGATGTTGCAATCAAGGAAATCCCTTTAGCGGGAACTTCTTGCACCGTTGTTTTTGATGGAGTGACTTACGAGCTTGTTGCTTCAGAGGGTGTATTCGGAGATGACAAGGATACCTCTGTTATCTTAGGGAACAAATATTTAGAACGGGATTCGCTTGATAATACTGGAGAACCATTTTGTTTCTACTTCCACAAAAGCTCCGATTTATTTAAGCCGACTCATTTGATCTGTTCAGCAGACGGCATACATACTATATCACTCGCTTGGACGCACGATGCGGTTCATAGACTCGATGCTTGTTATATGCCTGAGACTTTTGAAGACTCAATATACAATCTACAGCAATTTGCAAGTGGAGCTATTAAGATTATGTCTGTACAAGAAAGCGACTCTTCCGATGAAACATTAGATATTAAATCATTGCCAAATAAAGATGACGGGATAATTTTAGTGTATTCAGCTAATGGCGAATATTCCGTTAATGGTCGAATGCGCACGACCGGGGTTATTGATGCTCCGTATCATATTTCTGATATTATTTCTTGCAAAACTGGGAAAAAGATAACGGCAGAAGAGTTGCCATATTTCTGTGAAGTAATTGTAAGAGATAAAACGCAAGGTAAATATATTTGCCTTAATCCCCTGTGAGAGGTGATTGCATGACAGATAATATAGCAAGAGCACTAGCATTAAAAGCTCAAAACCAATCATCTGAAGGGTCAACCAAAGTCAATAAACAGATCGAATCATTAAAAGAAGAACTTGCAGAGAAGCAACCAGCCGGGAATTACTTGACTGAAGAAACTGACCCTACTGTTCCTGAGTGGGCAAAACAAACCAGCAAGCCGACATATACAGCCTCGGAGATTGGCGCGTTATCAGAAGATACAGTTATCCCCTCAAGAACGTCTGAATTGACAAATGATTCTCATTATGCAACCGAATCACAACTTCTATCTATATCATATAGCAACGGCGTTTTGAAATTATCTAAAGGGGTGAATTCATGAGCAAAGAAATAAAAGAAGTCCAGATTCAAAATGGAGATGTTGTCGAATCATATTCATTATGTGATGAAACAGCTCGCTCTTCCCTCTCCAACAAACAAGTCTTAGATGCACTGTTTCGTCTCCCCCGCAACGGCAAGGTGTATACAGTAAAAATCCCGAAATTTGCCGCAAACCAGTCTACCGCATGTACTAAGTTAGACGACAATGCAAATTTGGTTTGCGCAGCATCTACAGACACGGTAGCAGGTCAAGATGATTATGCAGATATTCCATTGTTCCGTTGGTACAACTGCAATTATCTGAGAGATGATAAAGGGCACGCGTACCCGACAGCCATCGAAGGAATTGACGCAGATTATACAACTACAGGCAGTGTAGACGTAGGCGTTATCCAGATGGCTCCCTATATTAAGTGGGATAATAGCGCAGATGATTACACCATCTTGTCCATCACAGATACTCCGCGAGAAGGCTACACATTGTGGTGTGAAGCAATCAGCAATGGGGTGGAATATCCCTATGTAATCCATAGCAAATACATAAGTGGTATTGCTTCCGACGGCCTGCTGCGCAGCCAGCCGAATTTAGCTCCCGCGCGTAACCAGTCATATAACAATATGATTACCAATTATGCCAAAAAGGGCGCTGGATATTTTGGCGCATCCGAAGCACGTAACACATGGCAGATTATTTTTACGCTGATTAAGTACGCCAAAAAATCCTCGCAGGAAGTATTCGCGGGTTGCTCGAATTATTCTTTCCAATATTCCGCAAGTATGGAACGAGCGACAGAGGAAATTTATTTTCCGGTCGCTAAAGCCCAAGCTGCGAATATCATCGTTGGCGGATGCGTCTCGGTTGGTTACGGCTCCAACAACAACGGTGCAGTCAATCAAGACAGAAGTGTCACTACAATGCACCAGTACGCTGATGATGTCAGAGTAACCAAGATTGTTGACTTGGACGACAATAACAGTGCTGTGTATCTGGATATTGCAAACGGATTTACAACAACTCCAATAGCCTTAACAGACGAGTTAAATGCACCGATTGTAATCACATCTATGCACTGGCGAGCTGGCAATACAGATGCAGTTGTGGGGCACCATGACGGTTCTATCGGCAGTAACACGAACAGTAAGTATCCTTATCGTGTGCAAGGCGTTGAATACATGGTTGGCGGATACACAATCTCTAGCGACGTTGTAATGGATATTCAGGCGGATTACAGTAAGAATGTGTTGGTCTGCCCTGCTGGGCAAAAGAGGTCTTCCGTAGATGCTACGATTCGGCAAACCTACATAAATGTCGGATCAATGCCGGGTAATAACGGCGATGACTATTGGATTGGAGATATTGATCTGGATGTATCAACCGGAGTAGCATGGTCGTCCGGTGTTGGTTCTGGCAGCACAACAGGTGTTGGTGACAGATGTTATAACGGAGGCAAGGATACAAGCGGAACGCGAGAGAATCTCAAAGGCGGGCTTCTCAGGTATGGCTCCAATGGCGGCTCATCTTTTGTCTATTGCGGGGACAGGCTTGGCGGGACGTACTGGAGCTGCCTGTCCGCCGATTGACGCCTCTTAGGGGGTGAATATTGCGAAGCAATAGAGGGGAACTCCCCTTGTTTTTAGGGACTGGCAAGACAGCGGGAATCTCAGGAATGGCTCCAATGACGGCTCATCTTATGTCAATTGCAGGAACAGGCTTGGCAGGACGAACTGGAACTGCCTGTCCGCAGATTGTTTGTATACAATTTAATTTTTGCAGTCTTGTCTTTCGCGGCTGAAGCCGTAGCCAACAAAGGGTTGGCTCCACAGCCGATGTGGCGCAAATCGCCGCTGGCTGAAAATAGTCATATAGAGGGCGGAGTTAGTAGCGCAAGCGAAAGCCCTGTGTGACAAACAATCGCTCAAAAATGATTGAACCTCTGTTGAACACAAAATAAATCTTGAAAAGGTGATTATCTGAAAAGATATTGCAAAAACGTGAACATTTTGAACATTGATTTTTTGGAGCGGTGTGCTTACGACTGCTTAAAAGAGAAATGGAAGCGCAAAGACGTAATACAGTATTTTGCTGAGACAATGCGGCTCGATGTAAATGTTGTAAAGGAAATAATAACAACCGGAGATAGGCATGAATTAGCTCGCATTGCTGCGTATCGTATGCAACAAGAGTTAGCTGCAAAACAACTCCACCTCACTCCAATCTGGTATAGGGAAAAGATTGATGCGTCCAGTCAAAAGGCGCGTCGAATCGGTATCCAAAATATAGATCAGCAATTATATGATTACGTAGCTGTTTACGCGATGGAAGATATGATGTGTCGTATCGGGGAATATCAATGTGCAAGTATTCCCGGGCGCGGTCCGATCTGGGGAATGAGACACATACGAAAGTGGTTGAAGAATCCCCACGTTAAATATTCGGCGCAGTTGGACATTCATAAATGTTTTCCTAGCATCCCACAGGATCGTTTGTTGAGTATGATTGATAAATACGTAGCGAATGCAGATGTACGCTGGCTGGTACGCCAGCTCGTAGAAACGTTTGAGCAAGGATTGTCTATCGGTAGTTATTTAAGTCAATATTTGTGCAATCTGTATATTAGCCAGTTGTATCACAAAGTCAGCGAGAATATGTATTACACGCGGCGCGGCAAACGCATTCGGTTGGTAGAGCATGTCTTAATATACATGGACGACATTTTGCTTCTAGGTCGCAATGCAAAAGCTATGAATAAGGCAGTCCGACAGGTTATCAAGTATGCCCATGATGTGCTAGGTCTACAGATTAAGCCGGACTGGTCAGTTAAGCAGATCGGCAAAAAAGATTTTATCGACATTATGGGATTCCGCATTTATCGCAAGCGTGTCACAATACGCCGCCGAGTGTTTTTGCGGATACGGAGAGCATACAAAAACGTCTTGAAGCGCTCGAACCACTCTCCTACTCTGCGACAAGCTCAAAAGTGTGTTAGCTATCTAGGAATTGCCCAGAACACAATAGCAGTTAAATTTGCGAAGAAATACAAAGTATACGAAACGGCGAAAAGATCAAAGGAGGTCATAAGCCATGAGAGCAAGCTTCGATGTCGAGCAGCCTAGCGTAAAGAGTTTAGAGGCTGACGGATTGTTACAGATATTTATCTGCGCAAACGGAGAATGGGCTGAACGAACCTACGATGAATCACAAGAAGCTCGACAAGTTTGGGAGTGTGATTATCGAGAAATTATCTGCAATCCGGATGATGTTAGTCTTGCGGATGTTCGGTCTCATCCAGAGAAGTATTTGGATTGGAAACCAAAGACGGATTCTGAAAAAATTGCAGAGTTGCAGGAGAAGAACGATATGTTGGAATCCTGTCTGTTGGAAATGTCAGAGACAGTTTATGCGTAAGTTGTTAAAAATTTTATTTGAAAACGAGGTTGAAATAATGATGGCTATGTTATGGGCACAAAAGATTATGTGTGCAGATACGTTAGATGATGCAGTTGCTTTGTATAAGAGAGTGCCGCGACTGTTAAAAGATAAGGTCAAAGAAATTTTAATTGAGAGCGGTTTTGAAAATATTGTAAACTCCTAAAGATCGTTACTGTTCCCCTCCTGCTTTTAATACAAACATTATAAAGGAGGTGTTGTTTTTTTGTTATATATAGAATCGGATAAAACTATTAGGCTTACTCGTGGTGATACTGCATATCTAACTGTCACTTTGTCAAACAATCAACCTTCTACATCTTACGTCATGGATGAAAATGATGTATTAACATTCAGTGTTAAACGCAAACCAAAAACTGATGTCGATTGTTTAGTTCAAAAATCTATTAAAGGTTCTAATATGTTTCACATTGAGCCAGAAGATACTAAAAGCTTGTCATTTGGTAAATACAAATACGATGTTCAATTAACAACCGCTTCTGGAGACATTTACACTGTCATTGAGCCAACAACTTTTGAAGTGATGGAAGAAGTGACAACATGACAACTATAATTAAATCTCAAACAGAAGTTGAGGGCGTTATCAAATCTCAAGAAGAAATCATTGAAGGAAAGATAATTTCGAGTGTTGAATTGACTGCTGCTGTGTGTCAGTCAAGCGTGAGCGAAGCTCCCGCTTATACAGACGATTACGAAGTTACTCCAACTTCATCAGAACAAATTTTGCAAACAAAAGATAAGCTTCTCAAAGAAGATATTATCATTAAAAGCATTCCTTACTTTGAAACATCTAACGAAGAAGGAACAACTGTATACATAGGTGCGGAGGTATAACTTATGGCTTATAACAAGATTATCTATGATGGAAAGACCCTGATTGACCTGACCGCGGACACCGTGGTTGCCGCCAAGTTGCTGAGTGGCTTTAAGGCACATGATAAGTCTGGTGCAATCATTACTGGCACTTGCACGTTTGATGCTGATACTAGTACTGCAACCGCTGCTGCTACCGAAATTCTAAAAGGTAAAACAGCATATGTTAAAGGAGCAGTAGTTACTGGCACTATGCCGAACAACGGAGCTGTCGCTGGAACAATTTCAACTAAAGCTGGAGCATATACTGTTCCGCGCGGTTATCATGATGGCAGCGGCAAAGTTACAATTGATACAACCGAGCAAGCAAAAATTATTGCGTCTAACATTCGTGAAGGAATTACTATTCTTGGTGTAGAAGGAACTATGTCGGGTTCGGAAGATATGAAAGCTCAGTCCAAATCGGTAACGCCGAAATCCACTTCACAAGAAATTCTTCCGGACGAAGAATACAATTGTTTGTCTAGTGTTACGGTAGCAGCGATTCCGTATACTGAGACGGACAACGAAGCAGGAGGTAAAACTGTAACTATTGGATAATCAATAGTGTTTTTTAACTCTCCGGGCGTGCCCGGAGAGTTTCTTTTTTTTGGGAATAAAAAGGAGAAATTTCATGATGTTAAATACAAAAGACGTGGTGAATCATGAGTACAAAAGCAAATAAAATAATTTACGATAAACAAATATTAATTGATCTTACTCAAGACACCGTTACTGCAAAAACCCTTAAAGAAGGCGTTACAGCTCATGATTCATCTGGAAATACAATTACTGGAACAGCAGTAGTAGCCAGCACCCCGGCTTCGAGTGATGCTGGAAAAGTCTGGACTGCAAAAAATGACGGAACTGCCCATTGGGCTAATGTAGAGTCTACAAAAGTTGTTATGAAAACTTGGACATCCGCAGATATAGGGACGTGATTACATGGCATTGTATTTAGGTAATACGCTTGTTAGCCTTGTCAGTGGAATACCCGGAGAAGGAATTGATACCTCAGATGCTACTGCTGTTGCAACCGATATTGCCAGTGGTAAAACTGCATATGTTGATGGAACAAAAATCACAGGCAGCCTACCGAGCGGCATATCATTTGATGTAAGCAGCTCACATTCAGGAATACCAAGTTATACAGCAGGCACTGGTTTGTCATTGCCTTTTATTTATGTTTCAGATAAACCAACTAAAAAATCTATCGTTAACACCGACACTAACGTAAGTATAAAAGTCGTCGCAGGAGCGTTTGGCGATGCCACAGCTTCTGATGTTATTTCTGGTAAAACTTTTACCAGCTCTTCTGGTTTGAAAATCACAGGCACTTATGTTCCCAGCTCTAGCCTTGATACTTCGGACGCAACAGCTACCGCATCATCTATCTTGTCTGGCAAGACTGCTTATGTAAATGGCTCAAAAATAACAGGCACATGCACCTATGACGCAACAACAAGTGATGCTACTGCTACAGCCGCTTCAATCTTGTCCGGGAAAACGGCGTATATCAAAGGAAACAAGATAACAGGAACATGCTCTTATAACGCCAATACATCCGACGCGACCGCATCGGCAAGCGATATTATGAGTGGTAAAACAGCATATGTTAAGGGTTCGAAAATAACTGGTACATACACACCAAGCACTGGATTAGACACTTCTGATGCTACTGCTACAGCCGCTACAATTTTGTCTGGTAAAACTGCTTACGCCAAAGGTTCCAAGGTAACTGGCACATGTACATATGACGCAGATACTAGTTCCGCGACAGCAGCGGCTGCAAGTATATTAAGTGGCAAAACTGCTTACGTTAAAGGGTCAAAAATCACTGGAACATGCACCTATGATGCAAAGACTTCGGATGCAACCGCTACAGCGTCAGACATTGCGAAAGGCAAAACAGCATATGTAAACGGAACGAAGGTGACAGGAACATTGGATATAAAAACAGAATTATTAAATTATGCCTATCCGGTAGGCAGTATTTATATGTCGGTCAAGAATACCAGTCCGCAGTCTTTTTTAGGTGGAACATGGGTTTCGTGGGGTTCTGGTCGTGTCCCTGTCGGCGTGAATACGAGCGATACGAATTTCAGCACAGTTGAAAAAACAGGCGGCGCGTCTACGGTTGCAAACGCATTAATTCAGCATACTCATGCGATTACGGCATCCGGTTCGACGGCGAGTGCGGGTTCTCATACTCATGAGGTTGGGTTGTTGTTTGAAAAGGACGCTGCGTCAGGCTCAGCAAAGAACCGTGTTACACCTGCTCCTAACGGTTCACAATCTACAAATAAATATACTACCACAAGTGCAGGAGGACATACGCATACGGTTACTGTTAATGCAACGGCTGCAAATGCGGGTTCTGCTGCAACAAACAGCACTCACAATAATTTACAGCCATATATAACTTGTTATATGTGGAAGCGTACATCTTAAACTGGAGGGATTGTATGGCAACTTCGACGATATTATCTACTCTAGTTATTAATAAGGTAGAGTCAGAAGAAGTTTATGAGTATTTAAAAAATAATAATTTGTTAAACGAAAACGAACTGTATCTTACACCAGCAACTTCATTAGCAAATGCAAATGGAGTGAATTTTTAATGGCAGATCAATATATTGTAAGTGCTAGTGACTTAACTAGTGTTGCTGACAGCATTCGCAAAAAGAGTGGGGACACATCAACACTTCTCTTCCCTGCTGGTTTTACTTCAGCTATTGAGAGTCTTGCCACTGGAGGACTTGATACATCTGATGCGACAGCTACTGCTGACAGCATTTTAAGTGGTAAAACTGCCTATGCAAAAGGAAGTAAAATAACAGGAATTTGCGATTATGATTGTAATAGCTCTGACGCTACTGCAACGGCATCATATATACTTAGTGGAAAGACAGCATACGCAGGAGGTTCTAAAATTACAGGCACGTGTACCTATAACGCAAATACTACTGATGCGACGGCGACAGCCGCAACAATTCTCTCTGGCAAGACTGCTTATGTCAAAGGATCAAAGATTACAGGAACCTGCACATATGACGCTACAACATCAGATGCAACAGCTTCTGCTAGTGATATTGCTAGTGGAAAAACAGCGTACGTAAAAGGTGCAAAAATTATTGGCACTGCTACATCAAGCAGCGGAGGTAGCCTTCCGTCAACAATAGTGGCTGGCGACACTCCAGTAATGGCGAGTTTTTCTGGCTCAAAAGTAACATCTACTTCAACAACAGCAACTAATCTGTCGTTAACCATCTCTAGAACTGGCACGTATCGTTTTTACGTTTCTGCTTCGATGGCAAGTAGTTACGGCACTTCATCACCAACTGTGTATCTTTATAAAAACGGAGCATCTGTTGGCTCAAAGTCAATTACTTCTACTACTTACTCCCCTGTCTCATTCGATATTTCTTGTTCTGCTGGAGATGTTATCAAGGTATATGCAGCAGGAGCAGGTAGTTCATGGAGTTCTGTCGCAGTAACCGTCTTGTCATTAATCGCTTGTATTGATTGGGATAACGGTTTATAAGGAGGTTATTTTTTGACACGAGGAACTACACCAACTCATACTTTTACTCTCCCCCCCCAGTATACTAATACAACATTTTCTTCCTTATTTGTAACTTATAAACAAAATGATGTTATTGTTGAAAAGGAACTAAATGATACCGGCGTTACAAGAACTGGATGTTTGATAACAGTAAAGCTCTCTCAGTCTGAGACTTTAAAATTTAGCGCCAATAATTTAGAACAGGCGAAAGTTCAGCTTCGGGCTAAGACTAATGATGGCACGGTTCTTGCTTCTAAAATTATGTTTGTTCCAATTGAGGATATTCTCAAAGAGGGTGAAATCTGATGGATTTCAACATTGAATTCCATGAACAATCTTCATGGAATATAGGCGCAGAAGAATTTTCTACAACAAATACCATAGTTGATTCAGACGAATTTGCTTTAGTTGGAGAGTATGATCATTCAAAATTAGTGAATAGAAATATCGCAGACCAGCACTCTATTTCCGCGATTACAGGGTTGCAAGAGAGTTTGGATACTAAACAACCAAAAGGTAACTATCTCTCATTTAATGCTCAAGATTTGTCAAGCGAACAGCAAAAACAAGCTCGTGATAATATTCTAGCAGAAGAAAAGGGAACTTGGGTTTGTCTTGAAACATTGACCACCACGGAAGATATGCTGACATTTGAACGCACCGCAGAACCTGATGGGACACCTTATAATTTAAGAGCTATTAAAGTTATCGTCAAAACACCTCCGGGTCAAAAATCAGGAGTATATGATTGGCGTTGTTTTGATTATGTAGGAACAAATACCGGTGACTATTTTATAAACGGACTATGCGCATGTTTAAGCACTGAAAGCTATACCGTCGACTGGCATCGAGCGACAGCAGTGTTTGTGGCAAAACCTCAGTTTGGATTATATGATTGTTGCTCATTATATGGTGGCCAAGGTGGTGTCATGGCGTATTGTGGACCAGCTAATGGATCTTCTCAAACAGTTTCAACAGATAAAACAATAAAACGGTTTTGGTTTATGATTTATGACAAAAAACCCTTGATTTCTGGTTCTGAAATTAAAATCTGGGGAGTGAGGGGATAAAAAGTATACACGTTAAAATCAATATTTATTTTTAGACAAGGAGCAATTATGGAAACTATCATTGCCGCAGTAATTACTGGTGTGCTTGCTCTAATTGGCGTACTCTGGAGCAATTATAGTTCCGGACAAAAGATGCAACAGCAATTAGAGAGAAGTCAAACGATTGCGGATACAAAAATTCAACAGCAGTTAGAAAAACACCAAGCTATTACTGACACTAAAATTGAGGAGCTTACGCGCGAAGTGCGAGAACATAATAATTTTGCAAAGCGTATGCCAGCCGTAGAAGCCAAGATTCAATTAGATGAAGAGCGTTTGTTGAATTTAGAAAGAAAGATTTTAAATTGAAGAAGATCATAGAAAAAATTCGCAACTCCCCTATCTGTTATTTTTCTGATTTGTTCGTTGTGGCTATGGTTATTGGCTGGCTCTTCACCGGAGTGATTATGATGGGCGCTGCTATTTATTCTATGGTGGTGCTTGCCGACACTTCAATCTGGAGCAACGTTGCGGAGTTAGTTACTCTTCCCCTTTCTGCTGGCGGAGCATTATGGATGTTAAAGAACAGTGTACAACATGCAATATTAAATAAACAGGGTAAGGCTGTAGAACAAGACTTCCCTGCTGTGCATCCTGACGATGAAAATATGGAAAACGAAAAATTAATGTCAGAAGAAATTGAAGACAACAACGAAGATTCAGATGAAGACTCTGAGGAAGAGTCAGAAAATTTAAATACGGAGGAATTGATATGAACGTTATTTTAAAAAAATTATCAAGCAGAAAATTATGGGCTTGTATTGCTGGCGTTGTGTCTGGTCTGGCTCTTGCATTTGGTTTGGATGGAGACACAATCACTGGAGTATCTGGTGCAGTAGTCTCGCTGGTATCTATTATTACATACATTTTGGCAGAGGCTAAAATTGATACAGCCGCTGTCGGTAAAGACCAGTTGAATGAAAACCATGAAAAGCTGGATGACCAGCAAGAATTAATTGGTTCGGATACTGACTCTGCAAAAGAGTAAAATTATTTGTGAATAAAAAGACCGCCGTCAGGCGGTCTTTTTATTTTGGAATGAATGGAGTGTTTTTATGAGTAAATATATTTCTGATCAATGGATCAACGGTAAAATCAACGGCATCCAAGTAGGACACGTTGCTTGTTCTAGCGGCAATTATGCTACGTGTTCGGGTCGTACTGTGAAGTATGTTGTTATGCATTATACTGGTAACGTCAAAGATACGGCCGCTGCGAACTGCAACTATTTCAGAACGTCTGGTAGAGGAGCATCTGCACATATCTTTGTCGATGAGAGCCATATTATCCAGTCGGTAAAATTAAAAGATAGAGCATGGGCAGTAGGTGCTAAGTCTTATGTGCATCCGTATTGTCGCAATGATAATTCAATCAGCATTGAGATGTGTACCAGCGGCAACTCTCGCGTAAGCTCAAAGACCAAAAATAATGCAGCCTATGTTTGTGCATATATGTGCAAGAAGCTCGGCATTACAGCGAGTCAAGTGGATACATATGTATTGAGACACTGGGATTGTACGATGAAAAGCTGTCCTCAGCAGATGTGTGGTTCCAATAATAAAGAATGGATTGATTTTAAATCTCAAGTCAAGAAAATTTTGAACGGTCAAGTTAAAGTTAAATCAAATACCGCTCCAAAATTTGAAGTAGGGAAGGTGTATAAACTTCGTACTGATTTAAAATTAAGAACAGCAGCTTCGAAGGATGCAGATGTTAAACTTAAAAAAGATCTGTCTGCTTATACTCAGAAGTGCTGCACGTCCGCGAAGGAAGCTACTCTGAAAGCAACCACTGAGATTACTTGCAAGAGCATTAAGACTGGAGAAGACGGCAGCGTTTTTGTTCGTTGCGCTTCTGGTTGGTTGCTTGCTTGGAATAAAGAAACTAAATATGTGAACATTGTCCGATAATAAAAAAAGGGATAGCGTATGCTATCCCTTTTTTTAGCACTTTTTGAGTGTTAATTTATTTTTGAAGTACTATTGTTAAAATTAACAATAGTCAGATTTTCTATGTTCTGCTATTGCTTTTGAAAATAAAAAACGACTTTTGTTAAAATTAACAAAAGTCGTTTTCATAAAAATCATAGCATAATTTTTGTACGTAGCACTAATGTTAAAATTAACAAAAGTGAAATGCTATGCTTCTAATTTGCGGTCTACATGTCAGAGACCAACTAATGTTAATATTAACAAAAGTCACATACAGTAGGGAAGAGAGGCGCATGGTTGCACTAATGTTAAAATTAACAAAAGTGATTCTGAAGACAGATATCGTTAAAAACAAATCACTATTGTTAAAATTAACAAAAGTGCTTAGATTATAATATTGCACAAAAGAAGTCGAAAATATTTTAAAACTTTTTAGCCAAAAGGGCTTGCAAAATAAATGATCGGCTGTTATAATATATGCGTAATAAAAAATTACGTAATAATGACTCCTAAAAAGGAGCGTCTGTGCCCCTCCTCGGCTGGGAACTGAGGAGGGGATTTTACTATATAAAATCAAAAACCTCGCATCACAGAAATGATATTATTATACGCAGCATTATCCCATTTATATTTGTCTGAAATAAATTGATGTATCGCCTCGCTTTCTAAGACGGAAAGGGAGGTGTTATTTTTATTCCACCATTCGATATGTTCATTATTTTTGTATGCTAAAATAAACTGCTTCATTGTCGTAACGCAACGTATAACATCATCAGTTGGGATATTTATTTTTTTGCCTGCCGAATAAAGGGAAGCAAGAATATACTTGCCCCTATTTCGAACATTCGGTTGTTCTTTAATTCTCTCGATAACTTCCGCTACTGTAATATAATCCAATGTATATATTTTTTTTGCAATATCTGACGGGCGAGTAGGGAACTTATTCAACCAGAGCCGATGCTTTGAAGATATAGCATCCGTTGCAATTTTGATGATCTCATGCGCCACATCATAGCCATATTCATTAGCGAGCCATTCAAAATTCATTGTGGTCTTGAGCGTGGCTTCAGCAGCTTCTTTTTCAGCTTCTTCAACAATCTCTTTTTCTTTTTTAATTGTTTCAATTTTACGCTGATATTCTTCGTCTTCGTATCTTTTTAACGGTTTTCCATCTGAATTCTCGATAGGTTCTTCGTAAATCGTATACTCGCTTCGAACACGCAGATTCCGCTTATTTAGAATATCAGTGCGCACCAAATAACCCAAAGTCATAAGCTCGTCAAGGGATCGTTTGATGCTACCAACACTCTCTTTAAAAGCCGCAGTAAGTCCTTTGATAGTCATTGTCCAAACATCATCATTGGACGATGGAGGATAGGAGTTGTCCTTTTCGCCCAACAAGTACATCAGAACAGCCTTGGCTTTGCAAGACATATTGGGATCTCTCAAGATTGAGTTTGGAATCATTGTAAAGCTATTGTCGCCGCCGCGCGGTAAACGATGTATTGTAAGATTAATTACTGTTGCCATAATAAAACTCCTAAAATAAGAAAAGCACCTGTTACCACAGGTGCTACATGTATTAAAAAGAGTAAACTTAATAAAGCTATAATATAAATTATAACCTCTTACTAAATATACGACCATACTCTTGTAGCGTCTGTGTTAAAAGAAGATGTGCGCACTGGGAATACGCCTATATATTTATATAGATATCTTCACGCTCCAATAATACACGATGTCTGATGGGTTTGTCAATAGGATTCTGGAAATTTCTTGAGAGATTTTTCGTTGCGCGGATTGATCGACTCTAACCAGTCTTATATATCACAGTCTTATATCTATCTTAGTATTATATATGTACTTGTTTTCGACAGCTCGAAATCCGCAATATCGAAAATAGACATTACGAAAACTAGAGTTATTAACAAGGTTATGCACAAGATATTAACAGAGTTATTAACATACAAATAAAAAATTACTGAGTAACGAAAAAACACACGGTAACGGTTATTGACATTTCGTTACGAATGCTGTAATATAAGCGTATCGGGAGGTGAATGCAATGATACGGAAGACCGTTGCTTTGGACGATGAGACAATGGCAAAGTTAGAAAAGCAAGCGGCAGAAGAGCAGAGAACGATAAGCAACCTACTCCGGAAAATTGTTGTGGAGTACTATGCAGAAGACAAGGGGGGGGGTCGATCATCATGAGTAAAGTAATCGTATTCTCGAACCAAAAGGGCGGCGTTGCGAAGACTACATCAGCAATCATGACAGCAGGCAATCTGATTAGCAGAGACAAGAAGGTTTTGATTGTCGATGCAGACCCGCAGTGCAATTCGAGTAACTTTATGGTCGAAACATTTGATGAGATATCAGATGACCATCCGACGCTTTTCGAACTGATCTTTGATGGAGAATTAAGTATCGAAGATTCTATCGTCAAAGGAACCTCTTTTGGTGATGTGATTATTGGTTCCCGAAAATTGTGGGATATGGACAGAGCCGATACAGATCCGCTTGTCTTACGAGAGATCATTGATGAGGTTCGCGATGAGTATGATTATGTAATTATTGATACGCCTCCTCATCTAGGTTGGTTGCAACTTGCATCATTGGCTGCTGCTGACTATGTGGTTATCCCAACAGACGCTGATAATATGTCAGTACAAAATATTCCGTACCTCTACAATACGATAGAGAATACAAAAAAGCTGAATGATGCACTTCAGATTGCAGGAATCCTGTTTACGAGAGTGGAAACCAGAGGATCTGGGCTGCGGGTTGAAAAGCAGATTATCAGCGATATGCAAGAGTACGCTGACGAAATGAATATCAAGGTGTTCAACACGAAAATTCGTGCAGCGAAAACTCCTCTTGGCGAATCATCTTTGACACATCAGAATATTTTTATGCGAGGGCGTAAGCATAAGGTAAAAGAAGACTATGAGCAGTTCGTAACTGAATTGCTGGAGGTAGTAGGATGAGTAGCCTAAGAGGGAAGAGTAGTATCTCAAAAAAACTGGTAGGGAATACCGAAGCTCCAGTAGTGGAAAAGAAGATGTCTGACATCCGGGAAATCCCGCTCGATGATATTATTTGGTATCACCGCGAGGATGTGAACGGAAGACCAATTTTTCGCGACTACTCCCACGAGCAAATAATTGAATTAGCTGATAGCCTGTACGAACAGGGGCAGATGAAAGCTATTACGGTTTTCCCGTCCGCCATACAGGAAGGCAAATATGAGGTACTGGAAGGTAAGCAACGAACAACTGCGGCTCGCGAAAATCTGAAGAGATATGCTGATGCTTTCAAAACAATAAAAGCAGAAATTGTCTCATATGAGAAAGTCAGCGCAAACAATTTTCAATACGGCGACTTGATGTATGTCAATACCAACGTTTATCGCAGACAAGAGTTGCTGCCATCTGAATATGGACTGGCGTTTGAGATGCAAGCAAAAGCAATGAATCATCAGGGAGCAAATTCGGGCACAAAGCAAATGCTCGAAGAGATTGCAGAAAAGTCACATACCTCTGTATCATATATACGTACTGTTCGTCGGATTATTCCAACGTATTGCATTGCCGAAATTATTGAGATGGTAGACGATAAGATGCTCTCTATGTCTCCAGTAGCTTTGTATCTTACACGCCTTGGGCAAAAGACAACATTGCAGAATCAGCAGACGTTGTGGAATTTTGTTTACAAATATTGCGATGAGGATAAAATTTCTACACAGACATTCTTCAAAAAGTTTGTCAAGACGGAAGATATGGCAAAGATTCAAAAGGCAGTAGAAGCAAAAGAAGATGAACTTCTTACATCTGATGATTTATTATTTCTATTGAAGAAGGCTCAAGCAGAAGAAAAACCGCACACCTTTAAGTCTCCGAGCAAAAAGGCATTGAAGTCTATTATTCCTGCGGAGTTGTGGGGAGACGCGGATGCTGCTACGGATTATTTGCGCAAGGCTGTAGAGATGTACAAACAGTCACTCGAAAAATAGTCGATATACCTATCCAGTTTTTGCTGGATAGGTATTGACTAAATGATTTTTAGATGTTAAAATAAAAACATGGATTCACAGAAAGGATTGGGAGTTATGGGCATTAGCCTAAGCGAAGAAAGCAAAATCAAAGCATTGACAGAAAAGTTAATTAAAGCGAGTGATGGTTATTACAATAATACGCCAATCATGACGGACGCTGAATTCGACACGTTGATGCATCGGCTAGAGAAACTAGAAGCTAAGAACCCGGAACTTGTCAATCCTAATTCGCCATCTAAAAAAGTTGGCGCAGATCATCAGAAGGGTTTTGCAACGATCAAGCACAAGTATCCAATGAAATCTATGAGAGATGTCTTTACGATTGAGGATGTAGAAGAATTTGCTAAGAAGCAAGAATGTAAAATAGTTGTTGAGCCAAAGATTGATGGATTATCATTGCAGCTAACTTACCTAAATGGCATTCTAAAAACAGCAGCCACAAGAGGCGATGGGACGCAAGGGGATGACGTTACTGAGAATGCGAGAAACATCAAAAGCATTCCAAAAACAATAGGCATCCAAGGCGAGCTGATAGTTCGAGGCGAAGTCTATATATCCAAAAAGGATTTCAAATTGTTGTCTTACCAAGGGTTTTCAAATGCTCGGAATGCCGCTTCTGGAACACTGAAGACAAAAGATCCTCGTGTCGTAAAAGAAAGAAAACTTCGATTCATGGCGTTTCAGTTTGAAAACGCGCTTGATTATAAAATTAAAAATCATGCAGAATCATTGGAGTTTTTAAAGGGGTTGAAATTCAAAACAGTTCCGATATTTGAATCGACAAATCCGGTTCAGTCAGTTCTCCAGATAGGGGAGCAAAGAGATGGCTTTTCTTATAATATTGATGGAGCTGCTATTAAAGTAGATGATATTCTAAAAGAACAAGAGTTGGGTGAGACGGATAAATATCCGAGATGGATGATTGCTTTTAAATACCCCGCTGAGATTATGACAACAGAGCTGGGATATGTTGACTATCAGATGGGTAGAACGGGAGTGATTACTCCGGTTGCGATGTTCAATCCGGTCATGCTTTGTGGGACTACAGTTTCCAAAGCAACCCTTAACAACAAAGAATTCATCAATATTTTAGATTTGCATATAGGCGACGAACTATCCGTATCAAAGGCCGGAGATATTATTCCACAAATCTTAGGGGCTAAGAGAGGGAAGAGAGACTTAGGCAAAGTCGAATTTCCGGACGAATGTCCGTATTGTAAAAAGCCTCTAACAAAGATGGGAGCAAAATATTTTTGCACTAATGATATGTGCACCGAAAAGCGTAAGAAAATACTGACGTATTTTGTTTCTAAAAGCGGTCTTGATATCAAAGGCTACGGAGCAACAATCGTCTCTAAGTTAGTAGATGCCGGATATGTCTGGGAAGTATCCGATTTACTTGCTGTAACGAGAGAACAACTCCTCACATTAGATAACGTAGCAGAGAAAAAAGCAGATGAAATTTTGCAAGGAATTGAAAATGCAAGACATCAAAAGCTTAATAAAGTTATTTGTGCGCTGGGAATAGAAGGAGTAGGCTCAGTGGTAGCCAAGCGGCTGTCAGAATCGCTCAGGACGATAGATGAACTGCTTGACGTAAACTTTAACACCCTTCGTTCAACGTCTAATGTAGGCGATTCTGTGGCGAATAAGATAGTAGAGTTTTTAGAACAAGAAAAGAATCAGAAGTTAATTCGATTTCTAAAAGAGTTTTTGATTTTCGACGAACCCTTGAAAACATCCGAAGTATTTGCGGGGAAACAGTTTTGTATTACGGGCAGCTTCGATAAGAACAGAAAAGAAATCGCTGAGTTGATTGAACAGAACGGCGGAAACGTTTCTGGTTCGGTGAGCGGCAAGTGCGATTACTTGGTTACAGGAGAGAAAGCCGGAAGCAAATTGAAGAAGGCTCAGAAACTAGGAGTCGAAGTGGTGGATCTAAAATGGATTGAGACAAAGATTTAATCTTTGGGAGACAATGATGCAAGGTCAATGTGATGTTTGCGGGGTAGAGACAGAAACGGTAGGCATGAAATCTGTGTTTGGAGATGTTGATTTTGATATCTGTGAAGATTGTATGAGTCAAGGATTGGAACCATACTCGGTAATCATGGAAGCTCAGATTAAAAATGGTTTGGAATCATACAGTCCGGCAGTGCAAACGTTTGCAAAACAAGCACTAGATATTTTGGAACGCAGGATGCAGGGGAATGGGACATGACAAATCTCGATGTACTCAGAAAATATCCAGCAGAAGTTCTTGCAGAATTATTAGTTCATGGTGAAATGGAGACTGATGAATGGGGAGAGACGTGGTGGGTTTATAAATCTATGGCTCCCACAGAAAGTATCAATTACGAACAACAAGTTGAAGATACAATCAAATGGTTAAATACGGAGGTCACATATGACGAATCTTGAAAAGATTAAAACATATTCAGCGGAAGATCTGGCTCCTATGCTTATTCGTTGCGAGGCTTTTTATGACAGAGATGATGGATATGAAGACATATACACTTCTCCGTCTGGAGGCAAGTATTATTTCGAAGAAGACGCAGTGGAAGATGCTATAAATTGGCTCAATGAAGACATAGAAATATTGAACACATCGAGATAAAATGTTTAATAACTTTGAGAAAAATCAATATAAAACCCTTGTTTTATTGTTATGAAAATTAGAGGATATGTCTTATGACAAAAAAGAGATTTACAGAACTCATGATATCAAAAGGATATCAAGCAGACATCATTCCATATATTGCGGAGTTTCATTGCGCATGGAAAAATCAAAGTGGGTATAAAGAATGTTTTGAATGGGTTGAAGCTCTCTTAAAATTGGGATATACGATAGGACCTACAATGCTTGCTATTATAGGAGATTATAGAAACAATCTTATGAATATTGATATTTATGATGCAGAATGGGAAGTGAAAACGTGGGGTTACGGAATTATGTTGGTATGTGCCGACAAGGTGATTCACAATGACCAAAAGAAAATTCTACAGTGAACTTACAAAACATGGATATACCCGTAAAGAAATTGGACAGCTAGTTAGAATTAAAGGATTTGTGTATCCGTATCAAGCTGTAGGCGAATATGATGGATATTACAAATACATCACAGCGCAGAAACGTGAAACAACATTAAGAATATTAACCTTAATGATGCAAAAAAGAAGGGGAATATAAATGATTCAAATCAGACGTGGAGTATTTGAAACTAACTCTTCGAGCAGTCATTCTATTTCAATCAGAAAACAGGATGACTATTACACAGAAGAAGAAGTTAAAGAAGAATTGTGGCGGTCTGCAAAATACAATAACGGACTCTATCGAATTTGGTCATACCGACTTGAATTCGGCTGGGGATTTGATGTGTATGATAGCTTTTCTGACAAGTTGCAATATGTGTTGGCAGTATATTTATGTGCGGACAATGATAGCAAAGTAGCGAAAATCGTGTCTTTTGCGGAAAGCTTCTTTGAAAAAGACAAACGTTTTAACATTGTTTTGGAACCGTGGGATGATCCTAACAGTCTTACCGAATATGAGCGGTATTCGTTAATTGACCATCAAAGTCAAAAAATGCTTCAAGATTTTTTTATAGAGGAAAATATTGATTATAAGGAATTTTTGATGAATCGTAAATATGTTCTCTGGATTGATGACGACAATAATTGCTATGTCCGCAAATTAAAAGATGCGGGAATTTTGCATATGGATGATTTTGAAAGACATTATGAGGTAGAATTATGAGACAGATCAGAGCAGGAGTATTTGAGACAAATAGTTCGAGCACACATTCAATTACTATTTGCACTCAGGATGAGTATGATAAATGGCAAAATGGATATCTTGTTCTAGATGACGATTCAGAAAAATTAGTGTCAATTGATGATATGTTCGAAACGATGATGGAACACGAATATAAATGTGTTGATAAGTTAAAGGAACTCCGAGAGATTAGCTACGAGAAATTCTTGGCCGAAATTGAAAGCTACGGATACCTTTCTTATGGAGCTTATTGCAAGAGAGATTTGTTGGAAGGTTACATGCAGGGATACGAAACACCGGGTGGTGAACATATTGTTGTATTCGGCAAATATGGGTACGATGGCTGAATAAGAGAGGTAGTTATGATTGGACAATATCGAAACGGAAATTATAAAGTTACGTTATTTGAAGACGGAACGAAAGTCAGGGAAAATGATTTAGATTATTTTGAAGCAAATTTTCCGGAGAGTATGGATTTGAAAATCTGCGATCGGTGTGATATGGGTTGCCAGATGTGTCATGAGAACAGCACGCCGAATGGTAAGCTCGGAGATATCATGCATCTCAAATTCATTGAGAATCTGCATCCATATACAGAACTAGCCATTGGTGGAGGCAACCCATTGGAACATCCGTCACTTGTGCCGTTCTTAGAGAAGTGCAAGAAGTTACAACTTGTTCCGTCAATGACAGTACATCAAAAACATTTTTATGAATACCGGACTTTTATTAAGAGTTTGGTTGAATATAGATTAATTTATGGAGTAGGAATCTCCATAACAAATGAGGAGCCGACCGATGAATTTATTCAGACGGTTCAGCAATTCCCAAATGCGGTTTTGCATATTATTAATGGTTATACTCCTTTTAGTACAATTGAAAAATTAAAGCATAAGAACCTAAAGGTTTTAATTCTTGGATACAAACAATTCCGCAGAGGAGCGAATTTGTTTAAACAGGAAGCAGGTAGCATTATTTCTGCATCTGAAACGTTGAAGACTATGTTGTCAACATTAATTAAAGATAAGTGGTTCTCAGTTATTAGCTTTGATAATCTGGCTATTTCTCAGTTGGGAGTTCGGAACGTAATGACGCCGGAAGCATGGTCGCAGTTCTATATGGGCGACGATGGACAAGATGGAGAGATGACTTCTGCCTCTATGTATATAGATGCAGTCAAGCAAGAGTTTGCCAGGAATTCATGTAGCACAAATAGATATTCTCCGTTGTTGGATAGCGCAGAAGAAATGTATCAGTATCTGAAGGGAGTTTGAGATAGATGAAAGTCAAAGTAAAATTCATTGATGCCTTATTCCAGAAGACGTTTTATTGTTCTGATGTTGAAGTAATTAAAGATAATTATGTTCTGTTTGATGAAGATGATAAAAAGAAAGTTAATGTGATGATTCCAATGGTGAATGTCATGTACATCAAGAGATGTGAAAATGAAGACGAGTAAGACAAAGTTAACGATGATAACATTGTTATCAAAACTCGTCAGTAAAACCCCTAGCTTTAGCTATGGGGATACAATGGCGAAAACAACCTTGTATTAGACATAAAGATATGATATAATACAGACATGAATTACAAGAGCAACAATAACATCGTATATTCGTGTAAATATCACATTGTATTTTGCCCAAAATATAGACGAAAAGTTCTCGTAGGAGGAGTTGAAACAAGGTTGAGAGAGATTGTTAAACAAGTCTGTGCAGACAACAAAATAGACATCGTTGAAATGGAAATAATGCCAGATCATGTACATCTTTTACTTGAGGTTGATCCACAATTTGGTATCCATAAAGCGATAAAGACAATTAAAGGGACGAGTTCTCGTCTGCTTAGAAATGAATTCAAGTATTTAACAACCAAACTACCAACACTTTGGACAAATAGTTACTTTGTATCAACTGTTGGAGGAGCGCCTCTTGAAGAAATTAAGAAGTACATTGAAAACCAAAAGACGTCTCAAAGAGGTTAAAAAATGATAAAAGGATATAAAGCAAGAATATATCCCAACAAAACACAACGTAATATTTTCATGCAAACCTTTGGATCAAGTCGTTTTGTGTATAACTATTTTCTCAGCAAGAAAATACGGGCGTATAAAGAAGATGAAACCTCCTTGTCATACAGCAAGGCATCTAGTTTACTTACTCAATTAAAGAAGGACGATGGTTATCTTTGGTTGAACGAAGTGGACAGCATGTCATTACAAGAAGCTCTCAGGAATCTCGATAATGCTTATAACAACTTCTTCAGGAAGAATGCTCACTTTCCAAAGTTTCATTCTAAAAAGAGCAGACGATCTTATCGTACAAGAAATCAAAACAATGGCATTCGAATTGTTGGTAAGACTGTCAAATTACCAAAAGTAGGATATGTGAAATTCAAAGGTATGCAAAAATTCACAGGTAGAATTTTAAACGCTACAGTATCTATGACACCTAGCGGAAAATTCTTTGTCTCTCTTTGTGTAGAGTGTGAAAATGTTGGATTGACAAATGCCGGTGGTGTTGTAGGGCTAGACGTAGGACTGAAAGAATTTTACACAGACAGTAATGGCAACGTAGTTGCAAATCCTAAAACGTATCGTAGACACGAACAGAAACTCGTAAGAGAACAGAGAAGATTGTCTCGTAAAAGAAAAGGCAGTCATAACAGAACAAAGCAAAGAATACGTCTTGCAAGACAACATGAAAAGATTTCTAATATTCGTAATGACTTTTTACATAAGCAGACTCACAAACTTGCTAACGAAAACCAAGTAGTATGTGTTGAGGATTTGAATGTAAAAGGAATGATTAGAAATCATCATCTTGCAAAAGCAATTGTCGATGTGAGTTGGTCAGAGTTCTTCAGACAATTAGAATATAAGACTGCTGAACGAGGTGGAATTGTTGTAAGAGTTCCAACATTCTATCCAAGCAGCCAGACATGTTCTTGTTGCGGATATAAAAATCCACTTGTACGGAATTTAGCTGTACGAAAATGGACTTGCCCAGAATGCGGAACTCAGCACGATAGGGATTGTAATGCAGCAATTAATATTCTAAACAAAGGATTGGAAATACTTGCTGCTGAAACGTAAAAATACCGTAGGGCATACGGGAATTAACGCTTGTGGACATCATGTAAGACGCATAGTACTGTGGTGGAAGAAGCAAGAATCCCCTGTCTTTAGACATGGGGAGTGTCAATAAATACAATAACGCCGAGTTAAAGTTGTGAGGTGTAAAAATGTTTCTCATAGAAAAGAAAACTTCTGCTGAAGTTCAAGTATTTGCTGTTAGTACAGATAAATGCGGTTATCCTAAGTTTTTAATTTACAAGGACAACCAGTGGATTTGGAGAAGTGCAAAACATTTTAGGCCCTACATGTTTTGAGGAAGATGGTATATGGAAACTATCTCTATTAACTATACCAATAGCAGTCCGGATACAACTTACGCAGGAAAATATTTCGCTAACTACTTAGATATAGTTGACATGTCGGCGCGAGATCTTTGTATTCTGATGAGTGCGGTAGACACTATCCTTACGATGGAATGGAGGACGCGTTGTGAATAAAAAAGAATGCTCAGAAAAACATGTAGCTCATAATAATTGTGTGTTGGATAATCTTGACAATTATGATTTCATTGTAGGATTTACAGATACGGAGTATATGCAAGTAATTCGTTTCTTGTGGGAGGTTAGCTCAGGACAGCATCTTGCAAAGTATCTTGCTGACGAAACAGAACAGAATAAAGAGAACACAACATTTCCTATTATTCGCGAACTGATAAAAGGCATAACGCGTATTATGGAGGAGGCACAGGCAATCGAACATGAATAAAGACGAACAAAAAAGATTAATTGATGCTGTTACAACAATCAAAAATTATTGTAAGTCGCGCGACTCTTTGTCTGAACCATGTACGAATTGTGTATTTAGCGAACGCAGAGATTGTTTGTTGACGAATGATTGGCCCGAAAATTGGGAATTAAAAGGTGGATTAACATATAGAGAAGTGTTTTTGAAAATGTTTCCAAAAGCACGTTTGCGCCCCGGCAATTGTGGGACATGTAGAGATATTGTTTTTGAAGGGTTCACGGATACTTGTTCCAGAAGAACTTGTGAGTCTTGTTGGAATGAAATCGCCCCAGAAGAATATCAAAAGGAGAATGAGTAAATGAAGACAGTGGTGTTTATTATTGCAGAGGCATTAACCGCACTTGTTGCGGCATTAAAAGGCATTATGTTTTTTGGGTTTGCTGGAGTCGCAATTCCGAAAATTATGACAGTGGTGAGTATGATTCAATCAGGCAATATCCAAGGAATTGCTTATGATATGATGTTTATTGGAGCTTGTGTTGGGCTTATGATCTGGGTGCTGGTAGACCTTTTCGCTTGGCAACTTGTAGCGGAGGAAACAGAGCATGAGTAATTTGAACTTTTTGGAAACAGGTAAAGTAATTAAAGGCATTAACAAAGGCTACAAGGGAGTCATGATTTTACATGATGATGAAGATGATACTGTCTGGCTCACTGGAACATACGATCCAAAACGTATTCAGTGTAAGATTTATAAAAGAGATTCTGTTATTCCAGTTCGAGAATTGTATGAAGGGTTGAGAGTAGACAGACAGGGCAGAAGAGTTGTGGCTAGATATTTTGAAGAAGGGCAACTGATTGCAAAAGGAACTGCTAAGTGTCACAAGGATGACAAATTCGATTTGCGGTGCGGAACAATGATTGCCACAGAAAGACTTTTTTCAAAGCTGAGTAGAACAAGGATGGGATTAGAATGAAAAGAATTATTACTGCATTTATCTTGACAGTTGTGATGTCCGTATCGGCTATGGCAATTACTCCAGCACTCATTTTAGATAAGGGCGATTTCAAGTATGTCAATTATCAAAGTGCTGACTTCGTAGATAATGAACCTGCTTCTGGAAATAAGACTTCTATTAAGGGAGTTGATTGTTATTTTCAGAATTATGAGTGGGGATATTTGAAAGTCAATTGGAAAGCGAAGTCGAAAGCTTCTGGATATCAAGTAGAATATAGTGGCTCGAAACAATTTGATGATGCATATCGTTGTTCGGTTGGTAAATTACAAAATCATGTAACGGCAAAAGGAAGAATGTCTACGTTTAAAGAAGGATGTATGTACTATGTTAGAGTGCGAGCCACCTACAAGAACGATAAAGCGGGCAAGTGGAGTAAGACATTTCAGATCAGTAGGTAATGTGAATACTAGAAGGAAAATGATTATGACTCTTGAGCATGTTTATGTTTACAAAGAACAAAAAGATTCAAATAGATTATTCATGAAGTTGACATACAAATATGAGGATCCGAAAGGTATACACCGCAGAACGTATCCAAAAGTTTCTTTCCCGGCATCATTATACACCATGCCTTTCCCGTCTATTTATCCGCACATGCATGGTACAGACGGCGTGATAAGCGTTTGTGAGGACTTGTATATACAAAAAGGGACTGTCCGTGTTCAATCTGGCAAAACAATTGAAGATGTTTTGTTTGTAGACGAGCTGATCAAACCAACAGCTTACAAGATGACTATCGAAGAGATAGAAGAAAAGCTGGGATATAAGGTTGAGATTGTTTCGAAAGACACGAAAGGAGAATGACAATGAGCAAGTGGAAGCTCCCACTGATTACAATTGCAAGTATTGTTGTTATTGTGCTGGCAATCATCGGAGTGCTTCAGGCATCTCAAAACAAAGCAATTGTTTTAGAAGAGGAGGTTAATACCGTTAAGTCGGATGTGAACATCCAAGAGAAACGACGCGTTGATTTAGTGTACAACTTGGTCGATTGTGTAAAAGAATACGATAGGCATGAAGCAAAGACTCTCCGTAGTGTTGTAAAAAATAGAAATTCTAATGCTTCGATTGAAAATGTTTCGACTTCGATTGCTGCTGTTGCTGAAGCATATCCGGAACTGAAGTCAAACGAAAACTACAAAGAGCTGATGAACGAGTTGTCTATCACAGAGAACCAGATCGCAAAGGCTCGCAATAATTACAATAAATCTATCAAAACATACAATCGTTATGTTAAGAAATTCCCGACAAGAATCTTCTTGAATGTTACAGGATATGATGTAAAGGATTATGATTACCTTGCTTTTGATGCCCCAACCAGCGCTCCGCAGGATCTGTTTGAGGATAAGTAATGGAAATTACAAAACGAGAAGTGCTACTTAGTATTCCTATCGTTATTGTAATGTTTTGTATTGGGTTGTTCATATCTAATCAGATTTCTGCGTATGAAGCAGATAGAAATGAAGTGTATGATATGGCAGCCCAAATCAAAACGCAGGAGTTATTTGAATATGGAATGCGAACTAATTTAGGCAATGCGTTTGTATATGGAACATTGCAAGCAGTAGACACAGTATCTTATCCGAAAGTGCCCGGTAAGTACATGAGAATCTCTCAAGAAAAAGAGAGATATACACGTCACACTAGAACGGTTACTCATAGCAATGGTAAAAGAACATGGACTACTACAGAAGTATATTATACGTGGGATTACGTAGATTCGGAAACGAAAACATGTAAAAAGGTTACATTTTTGAATAATAAATTCGCAACATCTAAAATAGCATTGCCGTCTAAAGAATATATTACAACAATATACCAGTATCCTACTGTTAGATATAACTATTATGGAGTTAAAGCCAAATACAAAGGGACTTTATTTGCCGATCTCAACAATAAAACAATTAAAAGCGGCGCTGTATTTTATGAGAACAAAGGAATCGAAGAAACGTTGGAGTGGTTGGAATCGTCTTATTCAGTTGTGGTGTTTTGGGTATTGTGGATTATATTTATGGCAGCAGTAGTGTCTGGTTTTTACTACTTGGACAATAGATGGCTAAATGACTGAAGGGGAAGCAATGATATTAGAACAAAGAGACGACAAGATTTTTATTGACGGGAAAGAAATTTCGAAGCCACCCACGAAGAGGAAATCTACTAGCGTAAGCTGCATTGGCGGCAAACTGTATTGGAATGGGTTTGAATATGTAGACGGCAAATGGAAGAGAACACTAAAAGCCATTTGGCACGATATCTTTTGAAACATACATAAAAGAGAGATTTTATGTTGATAAAATAGGAGAATTGTATGTGTTATTACTGTGATATTAACAATTTCACTGGTTATCCAAGTGGAATCGTTGGACTAACTATTGAAGAAGGTATGTATGATGATTTGGCTTTTGAGTACAATACCTCCGACGGTAGTTTCGATCTAATTGCATACGGTGAATACGAAGCGCGCAAACGCATAAACTACTGTCCTTTTTGCGGCAGAAAATTAAGCATATTGAAAACGGAATGATTACATGAATCAATATAAAAAAACACCTATGTCTCAACTAATACACAGATGTAATTTAGATATTAAAAAAGTAAGAAAGTCTTTGGTGGCATCCGGGGAGGCTATGGGCAAACGACATCTATCTGGACCATGTGTGTCTCGCAACGCTGAAGCTCTGGCTCATCTACATCAACTGGAGCTGTCTCTTGAGAAGGTGGCAGCCCTTGCTCTCAAAGACGAAGAAATTGCCATTTGGTTCCGAGATAACATTGAGGATGATGACACATGACAAGAGATAGTCTTAATGAGTATCTAATGCTCGTTGATGTCTGCGGCTGTCTTCGAGATTTAGAAACAGCCGTTCAAAACCTGAACGAATATAATGATTCGTATGGCTCCGCAAACCAGCCGTTCTCATGTATGAACAGGCTAAGAGATAACCTGTGTGAACTGCACGATAGATTTGAGTATGTTAAAGCCATGTGGAAACAAAGCCTCAATGATTCATGATTTTAGATTTTAGTATCAGTGCAAAAACTTCGCAAAATTAAAAATAAATGCAGTTTATTTGCGGATAAAAGTTGACAAAATTGAATATTTAGGTTATAATATAAATAGAAATTAGAAGGGTTTCTTTAATACGAAAAGAAGCGGCTGGTTACGACAGCCGCTTCTCAAAAGGTCATTTTAGTGTATCATACAATTGCACAATAACCATAGCAATCTGACACAGTTTGGATGAATTGTTCCACATCCATTTTAAAATTTTGATAAGCTTGTTATGTATAATTATCATCCTTTCGTTGACCTCGTGGAGAAGAATACCTTTCTTTTTTCTGCGTTAAATAACATTCTAAAAAATCTATGACTTGATTTTACTGCAAAGAGGAAATTTTGTCAAGTGTTTTCCAAAAATTTTTAGATGTTGAAATTACGCAAAAACAAAAAAGGAGATAATTTTAAGTAATGAAAAGCATTGACAATAGTGATTAAATGTGTTTAAATATACTCACGGAGGGTATTATTATGAACACATCTAATATCACTAATTACAAACCAAAAGATTTTGCTGAATTATTAGGCGTTTCTGTTAAAACGTTGCAACGTTGGGACAGAGAAGGGACTCTAAAAGCAAATCGAACTCCAACTGATAGGCGTTATTACACTTACGACCAGTATCTTCAGTTCAAAGGTATAAATACTGAAAACGATAATCGTCAGACCGTTATTTATACCAGAGTGTCTACAAGGAATCAAAAAGATGATTTGCATAACCAAGTAACTTTCTTGCGACAGTTTTGTAATGCTAAAGGAATTATTGTAGCCCAATGCATTGAAGATTATGGAAGTGGTCTTAACTACAACCGCAAAAAGTGGAATCAATTATTAGACGAAGTAATGGAACAAAAAATTAAAACTATCATAGTCACACATAAAGATAGGTTTATCAGATTCGGCTATGATTGGTTTGAGAAATTCTGTATGAAGTTTAACACGACCATAGTGGTAGTGAATAATGAAGAATTATCACCGCAAGAAGAACTTGTACAGGATATTGTATCCATACTTCACGTTTTCTCTTGTAGATTGTATGGTCTTCGTAAGTATAAAAAACAAATAGAAGGGGATGAGGAAATTGCTAAAGAGCTTCAAAACGGAAATAAATCCGACAGTTGAGCAGAGAGTTAAGATTAACAAGACTATCGGCGTTTGTAGATACGTTTATAACTTCTATCTTGGTCACAACAAGTTTTTGCATGATAAAAGCGAGAGATTTATGTCGGGCAAAGACTTTAGTGTATGGCTTAACAACGAATACATTCCAAATAATCCCGACAAAGTATGGATTAAGGAAGTGTCCTCAAAAGCCGTAAAAAAGTCTATTGAAGATGGATATACTGCATTTACAAGATTTTTTAAACATCAAAGTGCTTTTCCTAATTTCAAAAAGAAAGGTAAGTCTGATGTAAAAATGTATTTCGTAAGAAACAATCCTACAGATTGTAGATGCGAGAGACATAGATTAAACATACCGACTTTAGGCTGGGTACGCATTAAAGAAAAAGGCTATATACCAACAACTAAAGACGGATGGAAAATCAGAAGCGGTACAGTATCCATCAAGGCGGGTAGATATTATGTATCAGTTCTTGTAGAAATTCCCGATACTAAAATTGCTAACAATAATAGCGATGGTGTGGGAATTGACCTAGGCTTGAAAGACTTAGCGATTGCTTCTAATGGTAAAACTTACAAAAATATCAATAAGTCAGCAAGAGTCAAAAAATTGGAGAAGAAATTGCGTAGAGAACAAAGATGTCTCTCGCGTAAATATGAGAATTTAAAGAAAGGAGAGTCCACTCAAAAGAATATACAAAAACAGAAGCTTAAAGTACAAAGACTTCATCATAAGATAAATAATATCCGCACTGACTATATCAATAAAACAATAGCCGAGATAGTAAAAACCAAGCCATCTTATATAACTATTGAAGATTTGAACGTATCAGGCATGATGAAGAACAGGCATCTTTCAAAAGCTGTTGCGTCACAGAAATTCTATGAATTTAGAACTAAGCTAAAAACAAAATGTGACGACAATGGCATTGAATTAAGAGTTGTAGATAGATGGTATCCATCATCTAAAATATGTCACTGTTGTGGTGCTATCAAGAAAGATTTAAAACTTTCAGATAGAACATATCGCTGTTCATGTGGCTATGTTGAAGATCGGGATTTCAATGCTGCCCTTAATCTAAGAGATGCTGTAGCTTACGAGATTGCATAATCAAGCAAACGTAAGTATGTACCGAAGGCTATTTCGGGAATTAACGACTGTGGAGTGTACAAGAACTTGTAAGTAGCGTATTGCTTGCAATCGCCAAAGCATACACATTGAAGCAGTAAGAAGTATCCGTAAGGACTTCAGTTTCTCGATGTGTTTGAGTATATTTAAACACATTTTGAGTGGCAGAACTCAAGACATTCGATCTAGATGATTTTGTAGAAAGTTTAAAGCCAATCAATGTAGTCCTTACTCTTACATGAAGTCGTAAAGATGAAAACAGATAAGGCTATATAAAAATAGACCTCCTATGGATAAACAATAGGAGGTCTATTTTTATATAGAGGAGATATAGAATTAATTGAACAAAATAAAGTTTTTGTTCAATTGGGAGTAGACGTTATTTATCTCTCTCTTCCTGATACGACTTCCATGACCAGTCCTGAATTATACTTAAATAATCAAATGGTAAGTCAAACAAATCTGCTAAAATGGCAACAGATCTTTTTGACAGATATACGTCGTCGTTTAATATCGCCTCTATGGTTTGTTCCGATTCGTCTAGAACTTCGGATACAGTTGCCTTGCTAATATCATGTAATTCCATATAAGCTTGTATAAACTTTCCGAAAGAATTATTATCTTGATTCATATTTTCATCACCTTAAACACAATTATGTGAGATACCAAACCAGAAGAATCAAAATCCACATAGTTGCTCCATCCAGTATGCAGTAAACATTTTCATATTTACGACTCCACACTTTAAGTATTGTTGAAATAATCATCAAAATACATACAACCGCTTTTCCAATCCATACAATCATGTTACAATCTACGCTTTCTCATATCAAACGAAAGGCTATGTTGTCCAACACAATGATGAGACTCAATAATATTACAACAAGCTGATCACACTTTTTATTATCTGTCCTTGCATTTTTGACTTCTAACACCAAGGTGATTACAAGCAACACTAGTGAGACAACCCTCAAGATAAACGCAATCCGTTCTTTCACTTCAAAACCTCCTAATACACCCACATTTTTTACACATGTAGGTGCGCTGCCAAAAATCTTTATGCCAGAAGAGAACATCCTTTATAACATGAGTGTTCTTTTCCAGCTTAAATTCGTGCTTACAAAAGATCATTCGTATTCTATTGGAAATGTCCATGCCGATCCTCCCTTGCAATATCGTCTTATCATATTGTTAGTAATTATTCTATCACCCACAACACGAGTCATCATGTATGGTAATGTTTGTGTGGTTACATCATATAAACCCATGATAAATCATTGTATCTGAAAATAAAAACTATCTTTTATTTTGTTCAATGAGCGGCTTTATCTGCTTCGTGTAAAGCATATACTCTCTCAACAAAGTCAGATCCTAGTAATTCTAAGTCTTTTTGTTTCTTTTTACTGCTCTGTGCCCATTCTCGATACGGATGCATATGATAATAGATCAGATTAATGGTATCAGTAAGAGGATAAAACCCAATATAAGGAGTTAATAAAACCATTGCATCATAAGCGGAGACACAATGATGGTTGTAATAATGCCAATTACCATCATACTCCCCCTTTGTGTTTCGACGAGTTTTAGTGAATGGCTTTCCAATATCATGTAACCATGCTGCTAAAATCAAACACAAATCGCTTTTACAAGATGGATTATTCGATACATACTGAGCAGTATAATCCAAATGATTTCCGAGCGTTAACGCATGGTATTCATTATGTTGATCGTAACGCCGGAGTGGTTCTACGACTTGGTTTAAGTAGTTAGAAAGAGAATCAATCTCTTCTACATTACTGTAGTCAAGAATGTACCAAACCTTATCAAATCCTTCACTCTCATGAGGAGGTGCAAAAGAAGTATACATTTTTCGTATTACTTTTTCGGGAACCACTCTGTCTCTGTTTAAATTTCGCCTCAAACACTCTTCGTATGAGGTAGCACAGACAGCGGCAACTTTATCGCAATTAATATTTTTTAAGGAATTCAAAAAATGAATTCGTCTTTTTTTAGACAGATTTGTTGAATCAATACAGACACTTATGCCAGCACGAAGCAGATCGCGCGATCTGCGATGTAGTACTTCAAAGACCTTTGCGTTATGTTCGGTGTCATTAACATTACCGTACAGCTCTTCTCGGATAGCATCAGAAGAGAGAACAACGCAATCTTTTCTTTCTGAAAAAACTTTAGCTGCGGTTGACTTGCCGCTACCGGGCAAGCCAACAAGCATTACCATAAACGGAAATTTGAATTCAATACTATTAAGACCGCCTTGTCGTTCATTCATGAATTAATTCCTCCGCTTCTTCCATATCAGGAACGCCTGAAGTATCCTTGCAGATCCCTTCTAAGCACTTAAAAGAAAAATTCTTGTGTTTAAATGCTGTGAATTTTTCTCTGTTCTCAATGCGAATAACTATGCCTTCTCGGACGTGAGTATTATCAATCGGATCTGGGCCGTCATAGTATTTTTCTACGCGAGACATTAAATCTTCCCATGTTGTATAAACAAAGGTTTCAAATGTAGGAACGCATTCAACACCCATCTTTTCGCATATGATTTGAACTTGCGACCAAGGGATTTCAACTACGAAACCATCTGGATTTGTCATTGTCATGCGATAGACAAAACATTTATTTTTCCCCGGCAAACAGCCATAAGAAAAAGTTGTTTCTTTTCCATACATTTTTGAAAATCCGTTGTCTTTAATAAGTTTATTATTGCACTTTGCCATGATAGGAGTAGTCTCATTTACATAGCCAACGACCTCATAAAAGACTTCTACTCCTTTCGGAAGCTTTGACGAAAACATATCGTGATAGGGTTTACGAAATGCGTTATCGTTATAATAGCCGCCGTCATCAAAAGATTTTAAGGTTGTTCTACGTGTACCACTAACCACATCATAATCTACTAAAACCCTATCTTTTAAATGAAATAATTTTTTCAATATTTTGTTGGCAGAATGCTTAATAACCTTTGACGTGTTAGCTGTTCTTTGGCTTGTGCCGTGAACCTTTAGTGTGATAGTACAAATATCACCCGGTCGAAAAGCAGCCTGATTATAAGCAAGTTGTTTGGTGTCTTCATGTTCTGCGAAATACGGATATGTGGTAGTGACTTTAGGCTCAGATTTTGTTGCATTTAACTGACGAGAAGTATTCTGACAATTACGATTCCGGTTTGGAATATACTTCTTGCAAATCTCATGTCCGCCTAAAATAGAGATGGTATCTCCAGATTTGAGTTTATTAATGTCTACGTATTTGTTGAGAGTTTCAATTGGCAAAACAAGACCATCTGATTGTTCTCCACGAAGTCTTATGGCGGTTATGTTTCTCTTGTTTGGGTCGAGATAACCACCAACACTATTTCCGTTCTCATCTTTTTTTCGCACAAGGTTATTGTCTTCTGCGAATTCTAAACTCAACTGTCCGTCCGTAGGGAAATAAACAACTCTCTGTCCCTCATAATATGACATATCAACAATGACATTATTACCAAATACGGTTACGCATTGGAGTCGATCTGCATTAGAGTGCTTTCGCAGCCCATGCAATTCTGTGATATACGCTTCATACATCATCAATTACCTGCTTCGAATAAAATGCCAGATTCTTTGACAAAGTAGTTATTTCCGCGAATGTCGCGTTGTCTTTTGCTTCTTTTTTATCTCGCTCTACAAAATACTCCAAACATCTAGCAATTCTATCTAAACGCCCAGATATATCCCAAAGAGCCTTACCATCTGTAAGATCAAACATATTCATCATCCTCTAAAAAATCATCGAGTTCATCATCATGATACAAGTAGCAGGCTTGATAACTACCATTACAAACCCAACCCACATACTCATCAATATATTCAACATGATAGTTAGAACATAATCTGCATTTTGGGTCCATTATTACACCTCAATATTTCATGACTCGCACTTTTCGTTTCGAGCACGGGATATTCATAATCATACAAACATCTTTGACTAATTGCTCCACTGGTTTTTCTGCATCTAAGATAACCATTGGCGTAAGACGAGTCAGTCCAATAAAAGCATCTTCATCGTTCATAATTCTTTCAGATACTTTAAGCGGAGAATCGCCTCGGCTCAGCATTCGCTCTCGGCGCGTGTTCTCTGAAGCAATCAAATAAAAAATCAAAAGACGTTTCTTTCCTTTATAAGACTCTTTTAAAGTCTCAACGCCATCAGGATCTACGACAAATACGTCACAGTTGTTAATCTGCTGCTCGGTAGTGCAGTATCTATATCCATTAAAGATAGTATAAGCAACCGCATTTTCGACCACAATATCGAATACTTGATTTCCTACAAATATGTGCCCTCGCTCGTTCTTGGAGCGCGGCGGTCTTGTAGTAAAAGACTGTACTTCTTCCCAAGACAAATCTTTACAGAGGCGTTTGGCCAATGTGGATTTACCTGTTCCGGATTTGCCTACTAATAAAACAATTGTATCAGTCACTAACTTGTTCCACCTCAGCCAAAATAGTATTAATTACGTTCAGGTCTTTTATATTTTTTGGATTGCGCTTGCCGCCATTATGCTTTTCTATTACTCCAAACAATCGCTGTCGAAGAACTTCCTTATTGGAACTTGCTTCTGCTTTAGCTCTACAAATGTTAATCACTTGAGTAATTTTGTTTTGAACTTCGTACTCATTATCTGAAACTTCGAAGTTCTTCGGGTCATATGGCGTGCTCAACTTATAGATAAGATAGCTTCTGCTTGCCATGTAGTCACACAGATGGACAAACAACTCAATATTTGACTGAGGTACAGGCAACGTTGTAGAAGAACGAGTGCTAGTAGTCCACGGTCCCATATGAGAACGCATAGCACAAGTAATTAAGTCAATGTATTTTTGATTGATATCACATTTTTTTGCTGCTTTTTCAACATTATCAGCAGCTACGATTGGATGTTCAAACCGCGTATATTTTGAAAAGTTTGCATCGTTCAAATCAGCCTGTCCGTGCTTCCAACCATCGTGAAACATCAAAGCAATAATGATGCAATCCTGTTCTTCTTGTGCGAACGGATTAAACACTTTATCTCGGAATAAATCCTGAGCAATCATAATTGCTGCTTTTGTATGACGAACCAGTCCTCCTGCACCGAGACAAGTCTCGCTGTGATATTTTCCAGTACTGGATGCAGCTACTTCAAAAAAATAATCCGGTAATTCATTTACAAGAGCAGACACAAACTCTTTTAATTCGGGTGTTTGAATTAACTTGAGTTCGTCTGCAAATACCTTTTGTTTCAAATACAAAATATCTCCTTTGTTTCTATCAGCGTAGCGTATGAGCCAACGTGCTCATACGCTGCATAGTTCAAAATTAAGTGTCAATCGTTAGCGTGCAAGGAATTGCTTTCAGCCATTCTTTTGGATTCCCATCTAGTCCTTTCATACTTTTGCGGTAAGCATTAGCTGAAGGAGTCAAAGTAAAACTCGGAGAACGCCGGATACAATGTCTTGCTGCGGAAGCGTTCTTAAAAAGAACAGGAAGTTTTGATGTAGGTTCATCACGAAGCCCAATTACACGAGCCTCAACGCCACCACGCAACATCAAACCACCATCATCCGTTCCAACAATATAAGCGTTATATACCATTCTCATGACAATAGTCCTTTCCGTTTATACAATGCGAGAACAGGGTCATCTACATACATTGATAACTCATAATCATAGACTTTAATTCCCGTTTTGACTACGTGAGCTAAAGAGATGTTGGGATTATTCAATACCTTTCCCTTTTGCAGATCGCTTTCCCAACGCTCAAAATAACATTCTAAGTCTTCTGCCGACGTGACATAAATTTTAGTTAGTGTAGTGCCGTTATAAATCGAAAATGCAAAATTACTTTTACGATAACGGTCAATGATATTTTGAGTCATAGGGTTTGCCGTTGAAAATCCCTTATGGCTACTACCTAAATTCAATGATTTAAGCTCCCACTGATCGCCAAGACAATCAGTAGCATCTGCTGACTGACGGTCTGAGCGAAAGTGCAATCCCAAATAGAGAGCTTGTTGGAGCTGCTGCAAGTTAGAATCTTTATAAAGATTCGTGATACCGAACGTTGCAGCAAACTCTTCAAACTCTTTGTTATTCTTGAGATACGAGTCAAAAAGGATTCGTTCTTCACTGCGGATCACTTCGTCCCCGTACTCCCAAAGCCTCCACGACTCGTATTGTTTAAATGATTTACTTTTTCGAATCTCAGTTTTGGCTGCACTTTTACAATGCGGAACTGACAGATACGTTCTCCCTTATGGATGACAGTATCTCTCATAGCAAGAGCCGGGAACTTCCATTCATCATGATCGCCTGAGTAAGAGTTATCAATGACTCCCATATGATTTGTTTGAATCACACCAAAATTTTTAAAAGTGCTGCTGCGCGGAACGATATGAGCCTCATATCCTTCCGGTAGAATCATTCCTACTCCGAGAGGAATGAGAGCAAAATCTCCAGACTTCATTGTCACTGTTTCAGCAACGCGGAGATCTACCCAATCTCCCTTCGGGATTTTTTTAATCTCTTCAATGCCTTTGGCAAAGTACTTAATTTTGATTTTCATTTCCTTTTATTCCTTATCTAATAACACGATTCTTTTTTGTTGACGGCTTGCATGGACATCAATTAAGCGTTGATTGGTAGATCCTCTGAATGCCAATGCAATGTCTCTTTTACCATAGTCAAAAGGACCATCAACAACAACATCACATAAAGCTAATGTTTTTGCAATCAAACCAGAAGATTGCGGATTGAAATGATGAGGACTTAACTCAAAGCCTGTATATAACCAAACGTTCTTTTTGGAAAAATGCGACTTAAAATCTGTCAATAAATCGTAGGCGGTTTTAATATTCGCAGCATCTAGCGGGTGTCCTCCGCTCAAAGTTAAACCCGCAATCCAAGGTTTTGAAACAGAGTTGTATAATTGTTCTTTAGCTTCGTTGTCGAAAGTTTTCCCTGCATGAAAATCCCACGACTCTGGGTTCCAACAATGTTTACAATGCAGACTACAACCTGCAACCCATAGGACGGTTCGTACTCCGTAGCCATCAACAAAAGAGGAATTGTCTATTTTTAAATAGTTCATCGGTGCATATATCTGTTATGCTTAACACGCATTGCAACTTCTTGTTGCTTACCTAAATTAAAAGCTGTCTTATAATCTCCGGTCAAGTATCCCGTCACTCGTCTGAGTTGTTGAATATCATGACTGCCGCACATAGGGCAAGAATCATTGAACTCACCAGTATATCCACATCTCAAGCATGTATCATTTGGAACATTGATTGCAAAGTACGGAATGTCCTTATCCATAGCATAATTTACGATTGTTTCCAAAGAATCAATATTGTGAATAACTGCGCCTTCAAGTTCTACATAAGTGATACAACCAGCACTCGAATAACCAGTGAGCTGCGACTCCAAATCAATCTTTTCGAACGGATCAATCTCTTTCCAGACTGGCACATGCATACTATTCGTAAAGAAGTCTTTATCAGAAACGTTAGGAATGACACCATATTTCTCTTTGAACTTCTTCATTGCTGTGTAGCATACGTTTTCAGCAGGAGTAAAGTAAACGCCAAAGTTTAATTGATATTCTTCTTTAAATTCTGCGCAACGTTCTTTATACAAAGAGCAAATGCGTTTTGCTAACGCCATGCCTTCTGGAGTAGTATGATCGCATCCAATTAAGAGCTGCAATGTTTCAGCAAGACCTAACATTCCGAGAGCAAGCGTTCCGTGTTTCAATGCAGAGCGTATATCTTTTCCGTCATATCCTGCCATGACATTATTCTCATACATAAATTTTGCAGCATTCGGATCTTGAGAACAGATATAATCAAACCGATAGAGCAACATATCTTTTGCTTCATGAATTTTAGTGTCCAATAGAGCCATAAATGCCTCTACAAAATCATCATTATCAGCGTTCTCTTTTGCTTCTGCTGCCAGCGTCGGCAAAATAATTGTAACTGGACAAATGTTTCCGCGACCATCTTTTAATTGACCAAGACCATTTATGTCCCAGCCATTAGCTGTTCTACACGTTTTAATCTATTGTCACCAATAGCACTGACTATGTGTTCTACTAAATGTTAATTCATTTATGCTTTCGCAGGATTTCTCCGCAGCCTTCCGCTTCGGTTTTCAGATGCTTCGTTTCCTATAGCATCGCTGGTGCTTATCTCCAGCCCTAACCCATACACTCATCAGGGATAGTCGATACACTTTTAATCAAGTATGATGAATTCATTATACTTGATTACTTAGCACGAACTCATCTTTATTAAACAACAGCTATAAATATAATAAAGACCTATTCGTTAGCAAGAAAATAAATTCTCACACCCTCTAGCGAGGTTCAAAAGGTTTTAAATGGGCCGTAGTTTTCGCTTACCCATTGTTGAAAAATATGTTGTCGGGTCATTCTCATCGTACCCTGCGTTGCCTGACCAATCTACGTTTGCATAGTTTGGATACAACCGTTTTGCCGTTGACTGAAGGGCCAAGCGGAATAAGTCATAGTTTGGATCTCCGGGATGTCGATTGAGTCCAGTCTTCAGTTGGAATATACCACAGGGGAATACAGATGTTTTGTGAAACTTGCCAATGCCAGAGATAGACAAGTCAAGCAAACTTTCAATTATCATTCTACCTTCAGGCAAAATACAAGTGCCATAATTTATAGAAGTGAACGGTCAATTATGTTATCGCAAAAGCTTTTTATCTTCTGCTTCTGGAAGTTGCCTTCTTTTAAGTCTGTCAATTCAGACCAGTTCAGCGTACATTTTCACCATGTATATATACTTACGGTGTCGGACACTCTTGGAGGAATTATATTCTGCTTTATGCAGGGTCATCCTCTACGCGTTACAATACTAACGCTCTTTTAAAAGGTTAGTTATCTCGGTATTTTCTAAGTTCGTTTAGAATTAAATCGCATTTTTCTTTTTTTCGACGCATATATATCGTCGCATCATTATAAAGATAAGGAATAATATTCTCCAAATCTTTATTGCTTCTATAGGCGACAGACCAAAGGTTTGTCTTTTCTTGGTATGTGTTCAACGAAGATAGACCAGCATATAATTCTAAAAAAGAAATTAAATCAATCAAAAATTGATGTGATCCACTACAAAATCTAATAGCTTTTGTATGGACCTTTCGGTTCGGTCGTGCGTAAAACGAAACACTTCCATCCCCATCAAAAACCCCTCTAATAAAATGTCGATATAAATCCGAAGGGAGATTTCTAGGGAATTGAACAGTGAGAGACTTATTAGGAACAACCCCGTACCTGCTCAAATCATCAGCCATGTGCTTTGAAAAAACAACAAATTGAAAACAACCTCTCCCGTCTTGTGATATCTTCTTATTAACACATAGTTCGCTCCGGAGAGCGTCTAGTATATAAACATCCTCAGCTTGTAATGTTAGATTGATATTCGGAGGATGAGTTTTAGATTTATATTTATCAAAAATATTTCCATCCGTCAATAGTAAGCCAAGAAAGTACGCTTTGCGCTCCGTGTTGATTTCAGAAAAATAATTCTCTTGAAAGTTTGGAGAATAGATTAAAAACTTATCCCAACGGGGTACGGACTTCTTGTTTAAAATTTTACTTACAGTAGGAGTGCATAAATCAAACTTGTCACAAACCGTATCTAAAGACATTGGCATAGTTTTGTAAAAATCAATTACTTCTTGACAGAGTTCTTCTGTTATCTTTTTGCCTATATTTATCACCTCTTATATTGGCACAAGCCAGAAAATATTAAAATGCGATTATTAGTTTTTTACCGATTTTGCCCGATGCATTTATAAGTGTTTCCACTTATAATAGCCACTTTAGTTTAGCTGGTTGCCACTTCTGCTTTGCAACGTATTAAGATTATGATACATACCTTCTACAGATTGTCGAGCTTCTCTTTCGGTCATATCCAAAGCATATTGGTATACGCCATTATTTCCCCGATACATAGCATCATCAATAGAAATGTCTTCAATCTTTTTATTTTCAAACATAGCCTTGTAATCGGCGGATACTTTGTAGTCTGTCGTTCCGCCAATATATATCATACCGTCGAGCCAGTGTTTGTGAAAACTCTTTCGTACATACGGAACCATTGTCCAATCAAGATGAGTAGCAGAAACGCCTCCAAATTGTTGCAAACTCTGGAGTTGGAAGATAACTGCTACCAGTTGAAATGCAGTGCTCAAGGACTGGGCCGGACGGACATCGGTCTGTCTGGTATTGAATCCGTTTGACAACAAATCATCGAATGGAATACTCAAACAATTGTGCATACCTAATGCAAAGCTATCTAAATCATGAATATAGATTTCGTTGTTCACATGATTTTCTTTATGCTTTAACGGCATACAATAATCCAAAGCCAACTTTTTTAGAACCAAACGATTGACTTCGCCTGCTCTTCCCCCAAAAGACTTTTCGTCAACGTTTGCGTTTTGATTTTCGACGTTAGCTGCTCCGATCTTATCCCAGATCGCAGACATCAAATCTTTATATTGGGTACGTGCCAGCTCATGAAGATAACGATAATTAGTATAAGCTTCAGCCACATCTTTATATTTGCTGGCCATCAGCTTGTAAACAATGACGTCTTGGATGTCTTCGACGGAGAGTGTTTTTGTCTTTGCAGAAATCACTTCGGCGATAGACACGGACAGTTTAGAAGCATCCTCATCTAACGTATGTCTCGTTTCTATAAAAGCTTTATTAATGGAGTCGATGATTTTTTGTTTGTCGAATGGTTGGAGAGAACCATCCCTCTTAATAACTTCCGTCATGAGGCATCCCATCCAATGTCATCAAAAATAATCGGTAACTGTTCCTTTAAGTCCAGCAACAGTTCATCCATGATTACTCTCATCTGAGGATGAGCTGCAATATCAGTTCTTAACTTAAAAATATTACGCCACTCTCGATAGTTAGCTGTAACAACCAAGTCGCCTTTGGTGGACAAGGGCAATGCTCCACGAGCAATCTGAGGCGTAGCGCCAAGCTCAATCATCTTCAGATAGTGTCCTTCGGCATCAAACATTGCTCGATACCACTCGGTAATAATCTGTAAAACTTGCTGGATGGGCAAGTCTCGCATTTTTGCATCCTTAGAGATACCATTTTCGATATTAATTGCAGTAATTTCATTCCCAAATTTGTCGCCGGAATAATTACAATATCGCGTACTCTCATGAGCAAATGAAGAAAGTCTATGGCGAACAACCTCATGGCTAACTCCCCTATCAATTGTAAAACGAACTGACAGGATACTGTGTTCAAGCATTGCTTCGTGCCCTCGTTTGATTAGGGAGCGTACTAGAGTCTTTGCTGAAGAATCGTCCTCAGAAATACGCCCCTCACTCTTATAACACGTGCGAGCAGCAAGCTCAATCAACTTGAGTTCTTTAGAACCACCCGGCGAAATTGGAGTTAAAATCTCATAACTTTCATTGATAACTTTAATGTTATCGCAACTCCTTTACATATAATTTTCGTAGAATTCTTCCCATTCTACTTCTGCACACCGTTGCAAAGCTTCTTGTTTTGTAACCGCATCAAAAGTCAACAGCAAAACCCTTGAATACTTTTTAAGCTCGTAAGTATTATCATGCAGTATCTCGCCAAGAGATAACGACTTAAAAGTCCGGTATCTGCACTGTCGAACTTTTATAAATAAACGAGCTTCTTTTTCAAGCATTGCTTGCGGAGCGAATGCTTCCGATTTTAATTGAGAGGTATCCATATCCGAATCAAATTGCCCGTCATATCGCCTGTCGCTTCCATCAGCTTTATAAATAATATGACTGGGAATATACATACCATTGATATCAACATTGTATTTTTTTAAGAACGGTTCGGCAATGTAATAACAATAATTCTTTTTTGGAATCTCTCTATCGTAATAAATTTCCCCTTGAGAGAGTTCGAGAATCGCATTGTCTCCGCCTCTCGTGAGAAGTTTATTCATCATTCGCTCGCTGAAACAGATTGATTGCATATGTATCTCTGTTTCATTTAAAACAATTTCATTACATAATTTACTTTTGATATATTCAGGTGTGTTGCGCACCCACAAAAACCTCGCTTTAATTAAACGAAATGCAGAACAAAGTCCTGCTGCCCAGCCTTCACTGTACCTGCAAATGATTTCCACAATATTCAGTCACCATGTGAATGCGCCTGTGCCTTCGGGAGCGACCCTAAGCAACGCACCCAACGAGGAGATCCCCACGAACCATGAAATGGATTGACTACCATTAACGTTCACCGGACTTTCAGAAGTCATCTTGTACTATTTAAGTATATCATAGCGTCTGTCAGCTACTTGCACCTCGAACTATGATTGTAGCAAAATTTCTTTTGCATCTCAACGCAACTGGTTATTGATCTTCCCAACTCCACTACGGTAATCAGCCTAAGCTTCTGTTGGGTTATTCTCCACGGGAGCGTCTATTGCCCAGTCTCATAATCGAGTACCTTTTGTGGCATCAAATGCTAGCACTATAGATTGACGTTGACTGGTTTTTCAGTCTCCTTATCATGCCTCACGACACAATAAAACTCTTCTTTTATGGCTATCGTCATAATCAAAAAGTCGTCTTACTCTACATCTCGGCAGGGTGTCAACCCTTCTTCACCGAGGTGACAGCAGAACTTTGTTCCATATTTCGTTTTAGATGTTCATTTTAACACCGTCTCTCCGATGTGCCACTCGTCTTTCCGGGTTGTCAAAGGAAGTTTGAAAAATGAAACGGATAGCATCCACTAGACAAGTAGCTTCCAACCTTCTGCTTGCTGCTATTCCGAATCGGCTGGCGGAAGGGGTGAGATTCGAACTCACGAAAGACAAATGCCTCATGACGGCTTAGCAAGCCGCTCTCTTAAACCACTTGAGTACCCTTCCATATTTTGGCGGAGAGGGTGGGATTCGAACCCACGCGCCCTTTCGGACAAACGGTTTTCAAGACCGCCTCGTTATGACCACTTCGATACCTCTCCGTATCTATCTCTCCAGAGGTAGTGAATTAGAGAAAGGTCGTAATAGAAACCTCCGGAGAGAAGCCTACATTTCGCATTTGCATCTTTTAGAATACCAATTACAATCCCTGTAGGATGGGTGTGGTTCGTCGTTTCGGAGGTGATCACCACGTAATTGCAATGACTAAAAGTCCAAACACGATGGTAGCCCATCGGGGACTTGAACCCCGGACCCCTTGCTTAAAAGGCAAGTGCTCTACCAACTAAGCTAATGGACCATATTGTGCAGGAGACACCGATTAAGATGCCCCCTGCTGAAGAGATTTATCACACAAACAAACACAACCAGAAAGGAGTATTGCTCTCTTCATTTACTATGATAGCATATTCAAGTTCTAGTGTCAATAGTATTCTAAAAAAATTTTGAGGAAATTTCTATGATATCATTATACACAGCTCGTAAAGAACAGGTTACTCCATCTTTAGATGTAATATCATTCAGATAAACCGGCTGATCAATATGATAATGTCCGAAGAACCACTCTTTAAATGATGGAACTCTATATAATAGATCTTCTAAATAGCGGGATGATTGCGTCGGATAAATATATGCACTCATCACAGACTCTGCGGAGCGAGGCGCAGCGTGAGTGAGGATATAATCTACCCCTCCGCGTTCAATAACATTACGGAGTGCTAACTCATAATCTTCCGGACGGATTGATTCGGTTGCCCACCACGAGACATCAGGAATCCGATATTCTTTGTCAATTGATTCTGCTCCTCCAAGAGTCAAAAAAGAATTCCCTTCAACATCGTACACGTGTCCGCGTTGTAAATAAAAGATGCTGTCGTTCACTTGGTGAACCATATCACCAAACATGGGTACTAAAGGATAGTCCCAGATTAAAGGATGGTTATCATGATTTCCGTCGATAAACAAAGTTGTCCATGGTTTGGCGTTCAACCATTCGCGCCAATATAATTCCTGTTCTGAATTGTCCCAAACCAAACCAAAATCACCTAAAATAATCACATAATCCTGTTTTGTTAGATTCTTCTGGTGAGGAAAATTCTTTGTATTCAGTTTAGAGATATCGATATCTCCATGTGTATCGCCGGTTATGTAAATCATAAATAACCCTCCTTTACGTTCGGTATTGTTCGATGTGGATATAATATCACGAACATCAGTCCTAGTCAATACTCATCAAACAAAAATTTTGTCTATCTCACTAACAGATCTGCTTTACTAAATTATACTATCAAGACCTGTATTTTGCAATAGTGCCAACACATGTAAATGTTGGAGAGATAACCATATATTACTGGTAGTCCTCCATCAGAGTCTCTTGTGTGTCGGAATGAAGTACGTGCAAGGTTTCCGCAAGAATTGTAGAAGCTTCATCAAAGTCTTCCGCGTGATCTTCTACAATCTTTACGATGATTTCAGACACGCTCAGGATTAAATTGTAAAGCGAACCACCTGTTTCGATTCTCATCTCACAAGACTCTTCATCCATTTGCAAATTAATATATGCCAATATGTTTAACCTCTCATTTCATACTTGTTCAAATACCAGTATCCCTTGCTGTTTTTATACACGTTCTCAGCATAGATAAAATCAGATTTATGCACTGGTTGCTCATCGTAATCGGCAGCTCTAATTGTCATTCGTCCATGTTTACCGCTGCCGATAGATTGTGTTTCAATTGCATATCCCCATGGTCTTCCGTCACTCTTTGAGAGCAAAGCTTTTACATCAAGCACGATCAAAAAGCGTCGGTCTTCAGGTTTGTTTGTTTGCGTGCTGATATAACCAAGCGTATCAATTTGGTTCTGGACACGCACTTTCAAATCAATATCACTCATGTGATAAGAGAGAATCAACGACTCACAGTCATGAATAATTGCAAAAATATCTGCAAAGGTATATGTCTTTATAGGGTTGCCGTTCTTACCAACATTAGTAGAATATTGCTTAATAATCGGAGCAAATGGACTGTTTTCAAACTTTGTAATACTCATCCTCTGTTTATTCCCAAAATCGAAAAACTCTACCATATCAATAATAGACTGTACTTCTCTTTGATTACCAAAGGACTGAAAGTAATCAATCTTACGCAACATGGTTGTGACCGTTGTAGTAACGCCCTTGGGCTGCGGACGAATCTCCATTAATAAATCCGACAGATAATCATAATGACGTAAACGACACTCAGATAATACAATAGCAGCATTCTTGTTGAATCCCTTGATGGAATTTAGAGACATGTAAATCGAATTGTTTTCAGTGTCTATAGATACCTGAGAGTTGTCCTGACCAAAACGGTACGGTGGAAATTTAATTCTGAAATAAGATTCTGCTTCTGCCTGCGCAGCAGCAGCTTTATCCTTCTTACCGCCATCTGTCATCAGGCGAATATAAACTCCGTAGAATTGCAGTGGATAGTGTGACTTTAGATATGCGCAATACAGGCTATCCAGCGCCACACAATACGCGTGGCTTGCATTAAAAGAATAACCTGAGTTATCCTCCACAATCTGCCAAAGTGTTTCTGAGGTCATCTGAGCGTCCGTATCGGACATGTGCTCGTTGGTTTTTAGGATGTCGGCAAAGCCATCGACGAATTGATTCTTTAAAGCGAATACTTTTTCTTTTCGTTTTTTAGCAATGTTTTTAATAGCCGTATAACATTCTGCCATTGGGAATCCTGCATAGTTTAGAGTTCTCATAACCTGCTCTTGGAAAAGAATGTATGAGTTGGGCATGAATTCGGTTTGAATTAAATTATCAAACGATGGAATATTATAGGCGAACGGCGAACGTGCTTCAAATTTTTTGTACATTGACTTAAATCCGGGGCGAATAGCCGCTACAAACGCACAAAGTTCTGCGATCAACTTCGGTCTGTACTTCCCTACTCTAGCAGATGTTCCGGGTTGTTCGACTTGGTTGACTCCAATTGTGCAACCTTTAGCATAGACATCCCATACTTTATCATCAGGTGTACAGGCAGCAAGTAATTCATTTACAGACATACGAGGGATGCCAATCTCTTTGAATGTCTGGTCAATGATATTGACTACCACTACTTTTAACAAGTCATTTTTTAGAAAATGATTCTCTTCTGCCCAGTGTCCGTCCATCAAACAACAGAGTTTGTCTTTGATTTTAATAAGACCAATCTCTTCTTCAATATTTCCAGAGTATAGCAAGTATGCGCTAGGTGCAATGGACCAAGATTCAATGGTCGATAAGTACGCTTCACTTTGCTTATAAAGATCCAAGTATTGAGGATCAATATAATCTTCAATAAAGATTGCTGCACGAGCATCATCGTCGTCTGCATACTTCAATGCTCTTTCATACTTCTGTATTTGATTTGATACAGCTTGAGCTGTTTCAAATGACACATTAACAGCACGAGCATATAGTTTCCATGCGCCAGAAGACTTCATCGTGCCATAGGCGATCATAGGATACGCATGAATTTCTCCCATGATTTCTCTCTGGGCTTGAGCAAAAGGTTCGACTGTTCCCAAATTAAAGTCCACATCCGGATTTGAACCAGTCTGAAGGATTCGAGTTGCACTCATAAATCGTTCTGGATACATTTCAACCTGAGCTGTTATACGATCAACTTCAGTAAATCCAAGCAGTTTGTTTGTGATAAACGATACAGCAGAGCCACGTCCTGTGCTGGTAATTACACCGCCTAATTCTTTACCTCGTTTAATAATATAATAATTTAAGATAAAGTAATCTGCCATATGACATTCGATTACAATATCAAGCTCTCTCTGTATTTCTTTTACATACGTTCCATACATAGCTTCGGGGATCTCTTTTTTATATTCGTCCCATGCGTCCCATACAAGACGTTCATATTCTTTATCTTTTTGTTCTTGTGTCCATTCAGGATACAACGTCGGTAGTTTTAAAGTCTTATCAAAAATAGGACTATTGTATTCTTCTACCTGCAAAAAGACATTAGTATTATTAATTGCCTCCATGATTTCGTCGTGAGACAAAATGCCTTGCGAAACAAAACGTTGGTATGCAGTATCGCCATCCGGATAATCCAGATACCAACCCTCTTCTTCTGGATACGAAATGTTTTTTGAGAGAAGAAAGTCCGTTCGTTCTTGTGCTGAATCTTCATTGATGAAGTGAGAATCACAACCAAAGATCAAAGGAATCTTATATTTATAGTGCATCATCTTTAACTTTTGATTTAGCTCTCTTTGAGAATCCGTATTATGATATTGCACTTCCAGATAAAAATGGTTCCCGAAATGCTTATACAATTGTAAAATGATTTGCTCAACATCATCGTACTTATGAAAAGCGACGCACGCAGTTGTTATAATTACGTTCTCTGGTTTGAGTGATAGAAGCAATTCAATATCAACGCGCGGTCGAATATAATATCCTGTACGATTTGCTTCAGCAAGAATACGATTAATGTCTCGGCGACCCATTTCGTTTAATGCCGCCAAGATAATATGACAGTTTGTTTTATCTGGCTCCCTGCGGTCTTTTACCCAATATGCTTCAGCGCAAAACAAGAACTTTAATCCATGTTTTTTTGCTAAGTTATAGCATTCAATGTACCGTCCTTGGTAGCCATGCTCACAGGAGGATATAATTGTATGCCCTAGCTCCTTTGCTCTCAAAGCATATTCTTCATTGGTTGCTGTAGAATCAGGAACCAGAGGGTTGGTAAGCTGTGTATGACGATGATAGTTTTGGTAAACGATTATTTGCTATCACCTCAATATGGCAAATTTTCAAGCTGCGGGACAGGATAAGGATCTTCATAATTGCTGTAGTCCGTTGTGTCCCACCTATATTGATGATACAAATCCTCGTAGCAAGTGAAAAATCTACGGGACGGACGGTCATAGTATAGCTCCACAGACTGCCCTTCGTATCCTCTCATTCTATCTTTTAGGATGTCACATACAACATCGCGCTCTAATACATGTTTTCGGCGTTGAGATTGGTCTCTGTCGCTATCTTGTACGCGGTATAGGGAAAGTACTCTATGCGCCAAGTTAGTGATTGCAGAGCTTCCTTGCACGTCCATCTTGGTCAAGCGACGCATTGTATCAATCTTTTTTGGGTGGATAACCAAAATAACGACTACCTGAAACCGATTAGCAAAACTAATTAGTTTGTTGATAAAGTCCTCCTGCTTCTCCCAGCGAGCAGATTCGCTGCCGCCGAGAGATACAGAGGTGAGGTTATCAATAATAAATAGTTTACAACCGTACTTTCGAGCATTGGCTTCCATTGACATCAAAATGTCTTCAGCTTTTTGAGAGTAGCCATCCTTATATATAAACAAATGGCCACGATAAAAATTATCAATTGCTGGCTGTACAATCTTATTAACTTTAAAATACTCTACGTCTCTGGTCTCGTAACGATTGACGTTATAACGACCAGCTAAGATAAAGTTTAGCCAATTCTTCGTCTGATAATTTGGCAGCTCTCCAGAATATAAAAAGACATTCTTGCCTTGGTCAAGGCAGTTGCAAGCGAGCTGCGATAAGAGAGATGTCTTGCCAGCGCCAGAGATACCAGTAACAATATTAAATGTTCCGTACTGGAGCTTCATCAGTTTTTTATCCAACTCTCGAAAACCTGTTTCAATGCCTTCAATCTCCGATAAATCCAGCGATTGAATATCTGCAAAGTCAGTAACAGAATCAACAGGAGTATCCTTTGCATTTAGGATAGCGTCATTAACGGCTTCTACGCCGCCCCAGTACAACAATTCATTTAGGTCTTTTACATTATGTCCGTCAATCTCAAATGGAATCTCAACGAATCTGGTACGCCAGCTACCTAAACGATTCAATACTTCTTTGCGCATCTCATTTCCAGCACGATCATTATCAGAACAAAGGATAATACTATCAAATTGTTCCAGCCAATCGAAGTTCTCCTCGATCCAGTGGTAGTTGCCCGCGCCAAGCGGGACACTGACAGAGTTGAGATAGCCGGATTCAACCGCTGCTGCGCAGTCCAGTTCCCCTTCTGTAATTAAGAGGGGCGCTGTCGTATTGATTCGGTTCATATTAAATAACAGTGGCGTGGTGTCCGCGCCCTTCTGACACCATGTCTTAACTGGTTTTTTACCTGTCATCAGGTCTCTTTCAAGGCGATGAGAAGGTCTGTACTTTACCATGGTTAAGACATCATTGGTGTCGTAAAAATTAAAAACACAATTGCCTTTGCTATCCTGTTGGATATCTAGGTAGTCGGCTGTCTCTTTTGAGATACCTCGTGTTTTTAGGTACGCATATACCGCATCCTTCGTATCTGTTTTATCATACGTTGGATAACGGTATGTGCGCCGTGTCTTTACTCCAGCCTCGCCAAAGTTGTATTTAATCTTTGCTTCATCAAACAAAAATTTACAAGCTTCGAGAAACGTGTGGCCCGTTGTCATGTAGGCTTCAATAATGTCTACTGTCTTACCACACCCAAAGCAATGCATGGAGTAATTCTTTTTGTTGTAAACAAAACTAGGTGTATCTTCTTCATGAAAAGGACACAAGCTCTTCATATTGCGAGCGTCGTAATTTTGCACCTGTAAGATCTCCGCAATTAATTCTGCATTGCGGTTTCCTAGTTTTGCCTTTGCTTTTTCAATTTTCTCTTTTTCGATTATCATTATTCATCAGTTTGAACATAGTCCTGAGACCGTGGACAATAAGGTCGCACTCCACATAATTCATTACAAAAGAAATCGCTTTGGTCAAACTTACTGATGTCTTTGCCTAATCGCTGATACTCAACAGCAACTTTATCTAAGAACTCAAGATCCATATAGATGTTTGCAACGTTAGAAGTAAACCAATCTATAGCTTCTTGCAAATCCTTCTCATTAAAAGGAATTACAACGGGATCTTCTCCAGTTCGGAACATATTGAAGACGAGCTTCGTAGGATATTTTCCGTAATGTTCTTTTACATAAATGGAGTACAGATAAAGTTGTCGAGCAAATTGATGTTTTTCAGCTTTTGATTTGAACTTTGCTTTTGACTTATGGTCTACGATAACATACTCGTCGGTATCTTTATTGTGTAGAATCAAGTCTGCGTATCCAATAAACGGAACATCCTTAACATTGATCTTAATTGCACATTCAATGTCTGCTGCTTTCCATGGAGCAGGGAGTTCTTCGATCCGTTCAATTGCGTCCAATCCTGCTTGATAATACTTCTTGTTTAAATCTGCATAACGATTATAAGGGAACACATTCATTACATGAGAATCGTATTCATTCTCGTATTCATCACATACATCGAAGAAATCCATTTCTCCACGATAAAAACGTTCGTAAATCGAGTGCATGAATGAACCCCATTCCGCAAATGCATTATTTACTTTATCAAGCTTTGGACTTTTCAAATACGAAAGCCAAAAACATCTTGGGCAATTATTATAGGAAGACACCGAAGAGAATGACCAACGAAATGAATTAAGCTTCTTTGTATAATCTTCTCCGGTGGGCTTAATCAGAACGGCTCTTCCTCTTCTTCGCCTACATAATCATTATTGTAAGTGTTTTTTGTTGAGCTGCCACTATCACAGAAGTGAATTTCGTTTGCCACAATTTCAATTGAAGTGCGCTTCTTTTTTTCTTTGTCTTCCCAGTTTCTTGACGTGAGTTCTCCATCAATGAGAATCTGTTGTCCCTTAGAAAAATACTGAGCTACAAATTCTGCTGTGCGTCTCCATGCAACAACATCAAAGAAGTATGTGTTTTCTTCTTTCCCGTATTTTCTGTTTACTGCGATAGTAAAATTGCAAACAGATACATCCGCAGAAGTCTTCTTCAGTGCCGGATCGCGAGTCAAACGACCCTGAACCAATACTTTATCTAACATTGAAAATCCCCTTTTACTTTAGTTCGCTCAACAGTTTAGCAATCTTCTCACATTGCTCTACTGTTTTAATGTGGCTTGGCATTTTGTCGCCGTCATTATTCTTTTTAATGACTTCATAAACATCATCTCTTGCAATTCCTTTAGAGATTAAGGTCTTAGCAAGATTGACAATGTTCTGACGGGCCTGCTTCAGTTCTGGCGATACAGAATCGCCTTCCGTCTTCTTGTTCGTACTTCCCGGCTTACGACCGCGAGTAGAACCAGAGGTTGCGTCCGGATCTTTTGTGTCATCCAGACAGAACAATCCACTGAGACAATACTTACGACTATAGCTAGAAGCGCTCCCTGTGCATTGCGCAGGCTGCATACCCTTCTGCTCTTCTGATTCACGAGCATAGGCTTTTGTCTGAATCGGCTCAGAACCTTCGTCGGTAGAGCAAAATGTAGAAGTGGCGACCACATAGTAGCGCTCACCAATTAGTTCTACAGTATCGTCTACAGTCAAAGTAGCATGATATGTAGCAAGCAGAGGCTTTACAGCCTCCATAATGTCCTCACAGGACCGGAATTTGTAACCACCAAACTTATTGTCACGGGTCTTTCCAACTTTCAACTCTCTCTGAATATTAGAGAGTGCAACTTGAGTTGCGTTTGAAATAAAAATTCCTCCATATTAATTTTAGATTTTGTTCTTATGAACAATTGGCAGAGGTGGAGGGAATTGAACCCCCGATACTGGAGTCAAAGTCCAGTGCCTTACCACTTGGCGACACCTCTATGTATTCGGCTTGGGGCTATTGTAGGTGATATACACCCGTCACAACCCACTCATCATTGGAGATTACATTTGAAAACAATTGAGTTAAGAGGTAAAGTGAATCTAGTGTGAAGTGAATATGATGAGAACAGTCGAACCGAAACTCTGTCTTTTGCAATATTTAATGTGACTTTTTTGTGGAGCAGATAACGGGAATCGAACCCGTCTATTCAGCTTGGGAAGCTGACATTCTACCGATGAACTATATCTGCATGTGTTCTGCTTTTTGCGGAATGCAAAAATCTATTGCCGCTCAATGGTACAATAATTTTTGTGCTAAATTCGCAAAAAGGAGCGTGATAGAATGGTTGTATTCGTAATGAATATCACCGCGAGCCTGATCGGCAGCGCAATTGTCGCTGCTATCAGCACTCATCACGAAAAGCCGTAAGGCTTTTCGTGATGAATCCCTTACGCTGTTACGGCAGCGTGAGGGATTTTATTTTGCAAACTTTCAAAAGTCAACTATTAGTTATGACATAGCCAAAGCTAAAAAGGGCATTTACAATATTCAGCATATTAATAGCTATCATAGCTTACTCAAGAGATTTTTGCGTAGGTTTAATGGTGTTTCTACAAAGTATCTGAACAATTATCTAGTCTGGCATAACTTCGTAAACTACGCCAAGAAAACCGATGCTGAGAAGCATAATGTTCTGCTAGCATTTGCGTTGACTACGTTAAAGTCAGAACGTTGTAGAGATATTTCCAATAGACCTGCCGTACCTGTTGGTGCTTAAAGATAACCATACAAAAGTTGACAAAATGCGCAACAATATGTTACTATAAGTATGCAGCCAAACTTCAAAAGCCGGAAGTGATGAGGTGAACACTGACTCGGAACTCCCGAGCAGAAGGAGGCTTCTGTTTGAGTGATATAATTCAACAAATTCTTGTTGATTATTACGGCGAAATGTTGGTTGTATTAACAGTGTATCTGCTGAAGCAGATCTCTTGGTTGCGTAAGCGACACAAGAACAGCTAAGGCTGTACTTATCCATGCCATTTCTGGCATGGATATTTTATTTTGCAAACTTTTAAAAATCGATTATTCATTAGAACATAGCCTATCATGAATATCGTCACGAGCTATGTTTAATTTCCATCTTTAACGGAAGCAATACTGTTGTTCTTTCTCTCAGCCATGGTCTATCCTTCGGAACAAAATCTCCGTCATACTCATTGAGAATTACAAAATTACCAACGGTAAACGTAACCTCATCTCCGAAATCAGGAGACGGTATACATGCATTTCGAGTTTGTAATTGGACAACCTTCAAGACGCATTTCATCACATTATCATAGATGAACGCAATCGTTCCATCATGTATAGAACTAGACGAAGTATAGTAGTCAAAGTCAGCATCAGAGTCAAATAAAATCCGTATTTTAATACTTTTTGAACCGTCCTCCGACGTTAATTCATACTCGCGTAGTCCATTTAGAACAAGATCAAACAACAATGAGGCGTCGTCTCCAAACTCTATTGCTTTACTCCAATCTCGTTCCGACCACTTTGAACGTTTAGGATTTTGTGCTGCGTTGATGCAGTACTCGCATGAATAGCTCATACATTACTCCCCTTAAATAGAAATCATTGGTGCTTTTGGCGAGATTCGAACTCGCAAAACTCGGATTTTGAAACCGATATGTATACCAATTCCATCACAAAAGCATATCGTGTGCAGAGGATAGTGCCTATTCTACCCTCTGCACTTTTCAAGGAAGGAGGTAGCTACGATTGCAAACAATACCGAGACACGAGTCAAGGATGTATCGGAGCTAGTGGAGCTGGCGGCGAGACTCGAACTCGCAACCTACGGATTACAAGGCCGTTGCGCTACCAATTGCGCCACGCCAGCATATTGTGTGCTAAGTACTGTTGTAGAAAACGGCACTTATCACCAGATCTCAGCAAACAAAATGGTACTTCATGGTACTTCCGATGGGATTCGAACCCACAAGGCTACTGCCAGAAGATTTTAAGTCCTCGATGTTTACCAATTTCATCACGGAAGCGTATGTTTGCCCTGCTAACAGCAATAATCCCTTACACAAACTTTTAGTTTACTATCAACAGGGCAAAAAAGAAAGAGAGTAAGAACTCTGCCGAAGCAGACTGGTATCCCCTACGAGGATCGAACTCGTGCCTTCGGCGTGAAAAGCCGATGTCTTAGCCACTTGACTAAGGGGACATATCGGATTCAATACAGGTTGATTGGAGTAACGTTACACGCTGTTGTTGTGTGAACTATTTAGATGTGCGTATCGAATCCATGTGGTGCTCCATCGGGGACTTGAACCCGGAGCCGTCCGGTTATGAGCCAGATACTCTACCAATTGAGTTAATGGAGCGTATTTTAGATGTTGATTTACGTTCGCTGTTTTTTGCGATTCCTTCAACCTTGATTTTATTATATACGATATTAAATTAAAAGTCAATACCCTACCCGAAAAAATTTTTTCGGGTAGGGTAAAAAATTTAAGCTTCTCCATAAAAAGCTGTTCGCCATTCCTTATACGACGACAAAAACGGATAATAAGATTTTTTTGCTTTTCGCTTATCGTTGCGCACATCATAATCCACTCTTGCAAGCGATGCCCACTCGTCATAATTGAACGCGTCAGCCCGATGCTTTTTCGTCTGCTCCCAATTGTACAGAGCAACATATCGACCACAAAGAAATACTTTTGAATAAGCTAAATTCTTCGGAACATATGTCCTATTAGCTTTTTGCATTTCTCTCTGTTCTCGATTAACTCTTGCAAGCCAAGCAGATGCGCAACTCCAAGCAAGAGGACCATTTGTTGATCGAGCGTTTGCTGTTGTTCGAAGGATATAAGGAGTGTCTGCTAACGGTCTGTGAGTCATTCCGCTTTTAATAACTGGGTTCGCAATAGGGATGTCAAACACAGTCATCTCAGCGGCGTAACGCAATGCGTTTAAAATCCTAGAGTCAACATTATAAGCGCTCCAGTTATCGCCGAGAACCGCGTCATCATCTAACTGATCTTTGCGAACCAAAAGCGCTTCGCCTTTAGAAAACCCTAACCACAATAGATAAAGATATGCTTTTAACATATACTCAACACCATCGTAGTGTTGTACCGGATACATTTGTTCAATCGTTTGAATGAAGGATTCCTCATCCTTAAACATCTCTTGTCGGATAACTTCCTTACCTACGTCTTTTTGATTTAAGTGCGCAGCGTTGTTGACATTACTCGTGTATCCTTGGTCAATACACCAAGCAATATAAATCTTAAAGTACGTTCTATACGCACTAAACGTAGAGACATTATACCAGCGACGCAAAACAAAAAGACTTTGTAACTGAGTTAAAGAAAAATCAGAAACATCTAAATCAAAAAAGGATTCCAGATCCTCCGATGCGGTAAAGATAGTGCGAAACATCTTGTCTGCTGCAACTGATATATCATCATTTTTCAAGAATAACTCCTTGCGTTCTTGGTTGTACCAAGTGTAATTCTCACTCACTGATGTCACCCTCTAACTCTTTTACAAACTTCACAACATACTTTTTGCTATATAGTTTCGGATTTGTATACTTTCGTCCAGAAGTCTCATGCAAATCGATTTCCTCAACAAATAAATCCAGAGCTGCGTCCCAATCTTCTAAATTGTAAAAGGCTGCTGCAACATCCATCAATCCATAGATTGTATATTCGTTTGACATAATATACTCTGCATGCAGATGGCTGCTCTTTAAATATCCCGGTTCCTTTTTTTCTACATAAAATGCATACTGAGACAGGAACATAAGCAGATATTCTTCTAACTTCCTTCTTTCGAGCAAGCTCATGTCGTCAGCGCTCTTCGGAAGTTTAAAAGATTCGGTGATTGCCTCTGCAAAGCAATACTGAACAATGCGTCCCAGTCCAGCACTGAACTGTTTTGACGTAGTGCATACCTTCAGCAGCTCAGGATAATCCTCATCCTGAGAAATCTTCTGAACAATCTGATTTCCTAGAACAGCTTGCATACTAGAAATATGCTCGCGATCAATCGGCGTGCGTTCTTCCTCTTGGGTGATAATCTCTCTGGCAACGTTCGCGTTACCAAAAGAAATAATCAGCCCCATTCTAAATTGTTCCGCAATGCGCTTATTCTTGCTGACAGCATCCACGATTGCATTCATACGATGATTACCATCAATATTTGCAATGATGCCCTTCTTGATTGTTAAGACATGCTTATCCTCGTCATAGTCAAAACAATCTTCTACTGCATCTCCGATTTCCGGCAATACATGGAATCGAATTGTATTAGGGTGTTGCTTTCCAGCAATCCAATTCTCTGAGATTGCGTTCATTTTATCCGGCATGAAGTGAACGCACGGAATGTCCATCATTTTAGTATGAACTAGCTCGGTTTCGCGCTGCATCTCAGAAAGGATGCGAACCTGTCGGCTCTGTGCCAACTGATAGATCTGTTCTAGAGTGATAAAACAACCAAATTCCTTGTTAGGCGACATGCGAAAACAGTCATTAAACACGCACTCACTTCCCTTGATTGGACTAGATGTCTCCAGAGAACGAGCAGCATCCAATTCCATCGGAGTAAAAAATTCCTCTGGAGCGGCCATACCCTTGCCGGATACTTTATTATATATTGCTAAATACACCAACGCAACCTGAGCAGGGTCACAAAGCAGAACATCCGTATTCGCATTCAGGATGTTTGCTAAATCCGCTCGTGTAATCAATCCTGCATCCACAAGAATTCCTTTAAGTGCCAACAGCATATTCGAGTCAGCGCTATAACTGTTCTTAATTGTCTGTAATTTCTCAACGTTTTTCACACATGCCACCTCCAATTAAATCAATTATAACCGATTTGGTTCTAAAAATCAAGCAAACATTGTTGATTCCTCATGTATGATTATTAGATTTGGATTCTCGAACGTCATGCCACATGAACGAACCAGACCTTTCGTATACAATTCACGGTTTCTTTTGTAGATTGCACAAATGTCTTGCACTGCCCATTTCTTACCGCTCCGTTTCCTCCACCCTTCGCGGTTGAGATAATCAACCACCTGCCTATATTTATAATGATTATTCTCAATCAGATTATAAATAATACAGATTATATTTGCTTCCTCTGGTACGATATACGCCTCGCCCTTTTTTGTTTGATAACCATACGCCGCAGGGGAAGTGTGCCTACCAGACTTTGCTGCGCGCCTGCGTCCTCCATCTAGCTTATTAACAATCGAACGACGGTCATATTCCGCAAATACAAACGTCATGGTATTAATCATATATTGATTGCCATCCATCTCTCTCAACGTAATCTCTGGATGAGTGACAAATTCCACATCGGAATCCATAGATAAAATTTGCATCCGAATTGCGCCGCCTGTCGTGTCGTTATCACGCCAGAGACGAGAAGGATCGTAAGCCAGTAATCTATTATCTGGTCCCAATCTTTCCATAACATAATATAGTCCCGGGCGAATAGTTTTAAACCATTGGCTTAATGGAACATCATGAGCAATTGCATTTATAATTTTAGAGCTATTATTTCCTGTAATACCCATGTCAAAAGCCAGCATATTCAATGTCAAATCCTTCGATTCACAGTGTTCCATAATCTTTTCAGTCTGCACTGCCAACCCATAACCTTTTGCTGCCTGACCTTCGGACGACACACGAACAGTTCCTAAACGACAACCTTCATGATTGCAATCCTCATCAAAGACAACTACAAAAGATTTTTCGCCCAGCAAAACAATATAATCATACCCCCAATCCTCAATCAATTCTTTGATTTCTTCTCCGTGGTCATACTTATGCTCCAATGCAGAAATAAATTCCTTACGTTCGAATTCCGTCTTAACAATTGTATTCATAAAACCACCTTCCTTACTTGTAAAATTTTACGAATGTGCACCTCGTCTCTCGTGATACGGAGCTGTCTCCCAATCTTCCAATCCGGTCAGAGTTGCAATCACTGTATGAGCATCGGGTGCGTTCTTCAAAAAGGTTCTGTAGTCTCCCTCTCTAGGAGTTGCAATAATATAATCATTTGCTTCGTGCCAATAGTCAGTAACCTTGTCGAGAAGTTCAGCGTGCATAGAGTCTTCCTTTTTACACAATACTCTCTTCTCATACTTGTTCAGAATGATAGGAACCAAAAATCTGCCCTTTCGGAACGAGTTGTATTTTCCACAAGCGGGATAATTATTTTCTTTATATCTCAACTTAACCGGGATCAAAAAGGAACGATAGTAATTTCCTTTGCTATCTTTGTATATCTCAGCATCTCGTACCCAATCATCTTTTTTTAGCCAATCTGCGAACCAGATTAAAAGCTCATCAATAGTCATATCCAGACGACCGAAAAAAGCGTCAGCATATTGTTCTTGTTCCGTCAGATAATGGATAGAGTTGAAATGCATATATGAAGCAGCATACAAAGACCATACTGCATCCTCTGCACCACGGAGTGAATACCAAAAGCTAAAATTCGGAGAATGCTCATCCGCATGATAATTCATAACTGCATGAGCTGCAAGGAGAATATCGTTGCGATAACCATCCAGCGCTGTCTTCCTTGCCGCTCGATTTTGCTGTGCGATTTGCGCTTCTACTTTCTTTCGGTCACTTCGCTCTCCCGCGGCACCAATTCCATATAAAGCTGCTCCAAATAAAAACTCTGCCAACATAATTATTCTGCCCCTTCCTCTGGTCCTTCAATCGTCCAACAAATAGTAACCTTTTGGTCTGATGTGTCTGCGATATCCCAAAGGACACCATCTACACATCCTACAAGATGATTTGGCATATGCAAAATATACTTGCCTGTTGGATGGGATTCACAAAACGATTTGCCGGTCACTCTTGAATCCTCAAAATGTACAGTGTTGTCAACATAGTTATGCTGCTTCCAACCGTGGTCCGCAAAATATTTTGCGTATACAGGATAAGCTCGGAAACTATTTGCTGCATATTCATGCGGACCAGCCAGATATTCTCGGCGAGTTCGGTTCAACCCTCGCTGCACCTCCATATAATCCCATCCAGTGACAGCACAGATTGCACGCTTTACACAGTCATTCGTATACTTTCCTTTCGGATGAGGGTTGTAATCCTTCCAATATGCTTCCATCATAAGTCCTCCTTCTAGTTGTCTGATGTTATCGTAGCACACCGATTTTATTTTGTCAACACATTTTAATCGTATATTCTAAGTCCTACCGGACAAACTCTTTTTTGTCCGGTAGGACTACTATCTCAAAATCAAAACTTAGTCGTCGTCTCGTAATCTTTCGGCAGCCTTAACTACAGCTTCCTCGTCGAGAACATACGGCAGAATATCTTTTTCTAGTAAAGACACTCTCGCCTGATAGTACGACCACATCTCTCCTTGATGCTCCCCGTTTTGATCTCCTCTCATCTTAGCCTCCATTGCATCAAGAGCTTCTTGCAACTTCCTTGATTCTTGTGCAAACAGCGAGACTAAAAAGTCTTGTACGTCACACATATTCTTGCATAATAAATTTTCACCCACTTCATTCCAATTGTTAATGTACAACCACATAGGGTATTCCTCCTAACTTATGATACAAATGTTGCTTATCTATTGGTTTATATAAGACTAAGATGTATCAAGCATGGCAGCTCCTCCCTTCAAAATAAAAACGACCATCAATTCCTTGATGGCCGTTTGAGTAATTTATGCAATTTTTGAATTGCCGTTATTGAATAATGTCTACAGATCCATACTCTTTAAGTAAGAACCATACCATTACAACCACAAAGGTTATTGTGACTAGCGTAAACTTACCTTCCGGTGTTTTGAATCGCGTTATTCCGTACCAAAGACAGGTAGGGATAGCCAAAATCAAAAAGCATTTCCATAAGAAATTCATACGTGCCTCAAAAACTTTCTTGTTCACTCGACATTTTCATGAATGTCATGAGCCAAAGCCCTTGCTGTTCCAATGTTAAAGGCTTGCGAAACTCGTCCCGCATTGTTTCCATCTTGATTTCATCCATCAGAGCAGCAATTTGCTTGTTGATGCTTGATGTTACCTTGCCACGCGCATGAGCCTCTCTAACATACAGCGTCACAAATTCCAACGGAAAACGCTGCGCATTGGACACATCGGATTCACTTCTTTTTTTTAGTACGTTTCTGCATATCGCAAAGATTTTTGCGGAAGCAACAACCTCACTGTTCGTCATGTTAAGTCCTCCTTTTTATACTCCTCAACAATAGGGTCATAATATTTTCGTTCTGCTGCTTTTCTGGCAACCGCAGCTTCCTCAAGAGTATCAAATCGTCCGAGCGTTATAGTCTTGTTTTGCAGACCGATTCTGGCTATATATTTTTTCTCTCGATTTGACCATGAAACACCACGGACACCAGTCTTGTTTGCCTTGGTGGGCGCGGTTTGGGCGATCTTGCTAATCATTGTTCTTTTGTACATTCCTATAGCTCCGCCTAATCGTTGCGCAGCCTTCTCAAAAGTAACGCAACCGCAAGAACGGCTTTCTCCACTCGTTAGCGATTTAGCAATGACTACACGTTCTGTTCCACAATCACAGCGGCATAACCACCCTGTCCGGAGACCGTTTGCATACGTTTTTTCAAGAGGAACAGACTTTATTACTGCCCATTTTCCATATCTTTGTCCCGGTTTTACCTTTGTAGTTGCCGCTGCTTTCTCTGCGCGAATACAACCACATGATTGCACTCGATTCCATGTGTTGCGGAGGATAATAATCTCTTTGCCACAATCACATTTACAAAGCCAACGAGCAATATGCTTACCTTTTGGACTAACATAATCCTCTACTCTTTTCACGGCTGTCAATCTTCCATGTTGTTGCCCTGTAATATCAACGAATTTTCCCATTACAAACACTCTTTTCAAACAAGAACTAATTCCTATTGGATTTATCCCAATTCTTCGCAGTCGTCAAATACAGGTTCCGAATCAGGATAGATAGATCGTTCATCATCTACCGTAGTCGGACCTATCAGGCAGTCCGAACTGCCGCGCCCAACAAAAGATGTTATACTTCCATATGTTTCGTTCGCAATTTCCAATGCTTCTTCCTCGTTTTTTTGCCGAAACAATCATCGAACAAAGGACAGAGGCGGTTCCTGTAACGCGATACTTTTTCATAAGCAAATCCTCCATGTTATTTCTCATTATATCATTTTTGCACAATTCATACAAGATTATTCCGCTAGATACTGAGCAAATACGTCATCCAAAAAGTATCAAGCGCAGACCAGAAATGAACCTAATTCTTTATTGGTTTTACCGTTCATTTCTATGTGCTGTCTGGCACTCAGGACAGCATTTTCCATCGTTTCTAATTCCTCGAATTTTTCTTCGATGATTTCCTTCACGTCAGAACCCATATACTTCTCAAGGAGATTTAGGAGATCTTCATAGTTGTCTACCCATTCATATTTCCCATCAATGAAAAGTCTTCTCATGGTTCCAACTATTCTCCTTTTCCGCAAGCATCAAGATACATTTTAATTAAATGTTCCGCTGCTTCTTCCGTCATGAGATCCGACACATACCAATAATTACGCTGCTGTTCAAAAGCACACTCTGCGATAAACGGTTTCAAATCCTCAATTTCCAAACCATAAACTTCCTTCATTGCATCCAGCGAATCATAGTAACCACTGATTGCCAGTTCAAAATCTTCATCCTTCAGATTTACCACATCACCCACGACGATATAGTCTTTAATAATTCCTTCTTCGTATTCTGCTTCTTCTTTTACAGTGTCCAACCACATAAGCTGAATCATTACATATTCATCATTTGAAATCCTGTGCTGATACTGCAAACAATCAGTGTCCATGCACTCCCAATCACGGTGCTTGCTAAGTCTGTCCAGCATCTTGTTGAGTTCTACCATAATCAATCCTCCTCAATTTTCGATCTTTCAAAAAAGTAGTTCACATCTTTTATTACTGAATCCTCAGACCATTCAATCTGGTCGCAGTGTCCTAAAGCATATTCCTCAGCTTCTTCTGCCGTCTTAATTTCTTCCGGCAAATCAATAAATGCATCATGAACTTCCTCGACGTTCACGCTAAACTTAAATTTTCTCATAATCAATCTCCCCCGTAAAAACTACCATCCTCAAGATATTCATAATCGTTTGCTGCACTAACAAGATCCATCTCTTCGTCCTCAATTTTATAAAGGTATTCATACCCCATCTGTTCGTATTCTTTGCACAGACTCTTAACGTGTTCACAAACAACCTTATCAAGTTTGCTTAACAAAATTTCGTCCACATCTACGTCGTACCACGCAAGCTGATCCCACAACAGCCCTACATAATCATTCTGGTCTGCCAAACAGTAACCATAACGATAATTCTTTTTTAATTCCGCAAATTCCTCGTACTCGAAATATTCCTTCAAAGTCTCAATTTCCTTATCGGAAAATTTGCCGCTCTCATATTTAAGAACGTCCTTCAAATTCAATGAACCGCTAATATTAAATCCATCGCCCTGACCGTAACCTAACGAATATTGGAATTCCAAAACTGAGTTTGGGTAATCTTCCTTCAGACAGGTTTCTACGAGTTCCTTAAAATCCTCATTGCGCCATGGCAAATCCAAATACTGCTGCTTTGCATAATCCTGTGCATCAGCATTCAATTCGCTATACTTATAAACGTTAAATGTATGTGTTATTGTTCTCATTATCAAAACCTCCATCAACCTCGTTTAATGCCTAATTAAAACCTCACTAAGAAGTGTCGTAAAATCCTTCAACGTTCACTGTTTAATTACCACCCCCTATCTTAAACTTTAAGATTGCTAATCAGCATATTAAGAGCTTCGGTTAAATTACAAGCAGTACAGGAACGCTCCTTGATAAGTTGCAATGTCCAAAAGTTCTCCAAGTCCAATCCGCACTTTTTACAAAAGATCTCCAGCTCGAAAGGTTCTCGATCTTCTACACCAAGCAAATAATCAACAGAAACATTGAACTGCTTTGCGATGTGGATCAGCATAGCGTATCGAGGTTCAACTCCCTTCTCCCAGTTGATATAGGTATTGAGCTTTACCTCAAATAACTCAGCCATTTCCTTTTGCGTTCGGTCGCCGCGCAACTCTCGAAGTCTTTCCGAAAAATTCATCGCTTTCCCTCCTCAAAATCAAAGAGATGTTGTACGTCTTCCTTCGATTCGATAGCAACGATAGAATCTAATGTTCCCATAGTCGCATCGTACAAATAAAAATCAGCATAAACCTCTTTGTCAACGCCATCCAAAATATGTCGAGCAAGTCCTACGTTATCATCTTTAACAAGATCAATCGCGTAGTCTAACAAACTCTCTCTGGTACAAACCTCATTTCCTTCGTCATGTGATGTTAAATAATCCATAACATCCTCAAAAGTCATTTCCTTAAATTCTTTTTTAGTCATGTTAAACCTCCCGAATTTCCTCAAGTTTTGTATGATATACACACTGTGTTTCCGGGTATTCAGAACATATAAAATGTTCCAACTGATCCTTCAAACTTCTTATTTTCTCCAGATAATCATCTTCAATGTCAATATATGCTTCAATTCGCAATGTCTTCATAATTATATCCTCCTTAGATACTTACTCTCCATAACCACATATCTACATCCTCATCATCGCAAACAATTTGCAAATTCCATAAGGACCGATACTCATAACTAAGATAATTTTTCTGCTGCAACACAGCTCTCTGTCCATCAACTCCACTTCGTCTGAATCCAAAAAGGTAATTGCGGGTTTCAACATCTCTGTCGCAAAGAACCTCTTCAATTTCCTTCCAGTCCCAAAACAAATCCGAAGCATAATTCTCACACCAACGACCTGCTTCCTGAATCAACTTCGTTAAGATGGAACTTGTGTTAATTCCCTCTCTCGTTCCTGTCGCATGAATTACTTCCTGACTATTCTTCGTATTAAAATACGGTTTTCCATTGATAGCAATACTAAACTGATTCATTATGCCTCCTCCTTGCTTATGCAAAAATCTTCCTCTACGAATTCAATTCCTTCATATTCCTCCCGAACAATCTCATCCGGAATTTCAAAATACCAATTCGCTTTACAAACTTCTTCAGATTTTTCGGACAACTTAGCGAGCAAATCATCATTATAAAAGATCGCTTGTTTTAGTAGATCCAACTGACCTTCATTCAAATCATAGACTGTCACAAGTTTTCCTCCTTAAAAACTCCTGCAATTCTTTTGGCTTCCACAATTTCAATAGCTTTAATTGCGGCTTGCAATGCTCTCACATCCTCAGCAAAAACATCCTCTACATCATAAGTCTCAATGCGACTTCTAGCTTCATCAGCCAATGACGTAAGTTGCTTCTTAACTTCCTTTGCGGTCATCTTTGCGCTAAAGACTCTCTCAAAATCTTCAGACGAAAGCCCCACACACGAACCATCCTTTGTTGATACATAATGTCTCTCTTTATAAATTCCATAATAATGGTACTTATCTCCTTCGGAAAAATGCTCATCGGTTTTACGACTTTGAATATAATAATCACATGTTTTAATTTCATTATGCTGCATAACATAATAATCCAAAAGACTCTCTGCATTGACAATATTCATAATATCCTCCTCATTCAAAAAAGTACTCAAATTCCTCGGTTGTCAATCCTGTGCATGTGCCTACTTCCGTATAAACATAATGTAATCCATCAAATACACCAAAGTATTCGTACACTTCTCCTTCACACCAAGCTCCTCCTTTAATGCCGCAATCATTTTTGCACTTAACGTACAATCCTGCTGATTTGAGTTCGTTAATTTTCATAGCAAACCAAGTAGTAAGCTCTTTCGATTTAGTGATTTTCACAATAAAAACCTCCTTAAAATCGTAGTCTTATTTTTGAATGTATTTAACACTCACTCTCGCCTACCAATTCCTTGATAGGCAAGGTCAATGTTAAATTGTTTAATCAACTTCAGTAATCGCTCCGTTTTTGAGCATATACCAAACGTTTTCCTTGATTTTTTTGCCATCCACTTTAACGAGTACCGGTTCTCCAATCATTGGATATTTTTCTCCGTCCCCCTCCTCTCTCTCTACAAGGACCAGATATGATCCTATTGCACCTCTACACTTGTTATTCCTGCCCCAACCGACAGAGATAACGCCCTCTTGACCAGAGGTATTTTTACAATCAATACCAGTAGATATGTTGGCTGACCCATATCCCGTTGCGCTGTTGGCTGACCCGTTTCCCGTTGCGCTGTTGGCTGACCCGTTTCCCGTTGCGCTGTTGGCTGACCAATCTCCTGTTGTGCTGTTGGCTGACCCGTTTCCCGTTGCGCTGTTGGCTGACCATTCTCCCGTTGTGCTGTTGGCTGACCCGTTTCCCGTTGCGCTGTTGGCTGACCGATTCCCCGTTGTGCTGTTGGCTGACCATTCTCCCGTTGTGCTGTTGGCTGACCCATACCCCGTTGTGCTGTTGGCTGACCATTCTCCCGTCGCGTTATTTGTTTCTTCTACTTTTTCTTTTACATATTCCATCGACGCCGCAACCAAACCTGCGATGTCAAGACGCGCCCCGATTTTGATTTTTGATGATACCTGTTTAGTATCACCTCCTGATTCCTCTGTGATGTTCTCCTGCTCTACCACATGATATACACTCTCATTTGGAGCATAATATCCTAAACAATCAAGCGGATATTTGCAAGCATGAAAACCATGATCGCAAAGTTTTGCGTCCTCCATTTCGTAAGATTTTCCTTCTTCGTACTGGAAACCTCTGCAAGTCATGTTCTTGTTAAATCCTTTATACGCTTTCATTCAAAATCCTCCTCTGTAAAAGTGCAATCTGCATAATGGTCATATATAAATTCATCTTTCTTAGAGTATCAACGATACACTGGAACAACTGACTCCTCGAAATGTTGTTTTCTTTACACAACATATCCACAAAAGCCAACCGTTCTTTCCCCAATGAAATGCTTTCGTTTCTCATAGTTTCCTCCTCGACTTGCTTTACAATTTCCTTTAATCGCTTAAATAGGCAGTGCGATTAAATTCCTTAATAATGATATTCCTTTGCTTTCCTCAGGATAAAATCCCTCCGCAAATTTCCATCTGCTATCCGAAAGGCTTCCAGCATAACGCTGGTTGGGAGATAATCCAAAATCCTATACACATATCTCATAGGCAATAATTTATGCCCTTGGACAAATCTCTCTCATTCTCTGTCTGCTATATTTTGGATTTTCTCCTTGATTTCTTCCGACATCTTGGTAGAGTACCAACGAATGTCCCCGCTACTAGAAATATGGGCAACCTGTTCATATTCTCCATTGTTATACACAGCGGAATTACAACAAATTACTCCATTTCCTAAACAGCCCATCCATAATTTGAATTCCATCAGATCACCTTCTTTGTCAATTCCTCAAAGAATTCATCCTGTAGATTATTCAATTCATTACGAATTTCATCCCACAGAAAGTTATGATCCTGGCTGATTTCCTTTGCTTTTTCGTCATACTTACGAATAAGCTCGCTCGGAATTCTTTTGCCTCTCATGTTTCGGTATCCAGTGCAAATTGCAATGGATTCTCCGTTATAGCGATACATGTAAATATCGCAATTCCATCCATACAAACCAGCGTTGTAGTAGTCAGCCTCGCCCCACAAAAGGTGCTGCAAGTCGCAGTATCCACACCGATAAATCTTGTCGGCCGGAATACGATTCATGGAAATTCGCTGTTTCATCATGACAACCTCCTAAATTCCTTCAATTTCCTTTACTTCGTCTACATCCGCACCGATATAGTGCGAATTGCCGTTTTTGTCAATCCTCCAATCAAATCTGGCGAACACATCATCCGGCGCAGTCCCTACGTTGTACATAAGGACGGTTCGGACAATATCTCCTTCCTTTAATACACCATTTTTAGTGTAGTCAGAATAAGAGATATAATTATAATCCTTATCATAAGGATTGATAATTTCCCCGTCGCCGTCCTTGGAAATGACGCGTCCATAGCAGATCTCTACAAGTACGTCATTTCCTCTGCTGGCTACTACTTCCGCAGAAAGTTCCTGCGAATATCCGATGGTAATTCCCGGATGATTTTCTACCTTTTGTGTATTTTCCTGCACGTTGTTTCCACAACCTGACAAGATAGCAGCACTCAGGCAAAGTCCTGCAATTGTGTATTTATTCATGGCTTCCTCCTTTAGACTTGCATCTAGTTACAACAAAGCAGTAATAAAACACATTACAACAGTTCCTCCGAACAATGCACAAGCAAAACCGATGCAATCCAGAATGTCATTTCGGCGTTCCTTGCGACGCTCCAACACTGCCTTTCGAACCGCAGCCTGGCGTTCGATTTCTTCCCGCTCCTCGCGGCGTTTTGCTGAGATGTTCCCCAATCTTACAAAGCTGTCTCTATCCATAGTTGCCTCCTTAAAATCCTTTTGGTTTATTTGCGTGATGGGCAAGGGCTTTATGGATGAACCCTTGAGAACCTTTAGATTTTAATCCTTGAGCATTTCGAGAAGAAGTTCTCTGCTCAGGATTTCGTTTTCCTCAACGTACTTTCGTACTTTGTCAAGTTTTTCCTTGAGGAGACAGTTGTCTGTCATTACGGTCTCTTTCTCTACGCTTAGCTTCTTGTTAGCTTCCTGAGCCTCCTCTAACAACTCGGGAGCAACTTTTTTGCGCGATTCTTCACGGCGTTCCTGCTGACGTTTTACCTCGCCAGCGGTCATATTTGCCGCTGCGCTCAGCTCTTCGCCTGCTGCGCAAAACAAAAGAAACGGAACAATCTTTTTGTTAAAAACTTCGGGAGCACACAACTCCATAGGTTTCCGGCCTGCGCAAAGAACATAGATGCACTTAATACTAGTTGCATCAATTACAAACATATTCTTGCGTGTTTTGCCTGCTCGATCAATTTTCGTACCAAGCATAGCAACTAGATTACGGAGCGCAACAATTGCATCACGTTCGGAGTTGTTGCACTCTACTTTTGCGGCGTTCTCTTCACTCGCGCCATAGATGGCGGACGAGATAATAGCCGTCGTGAGATGCTGGTATACAGCAGTCGCTTTCCCTTTTGCAAAAGAGAATCTTTCGTCCCATGTTCTATACTTGGAACACACTTCACGAAAAACAGCGTTATCAATCCTGTTTTTTGTGAGATATGATTCCCATCGAAAAAATACCCTGCATGTTTTTGTGTTCGCCGGTAAATTTTCGCGGCGAACGTGCCCCGATACGTATTTCATAATTCAAACCTCCTGTTTATTTTTGGATAATGAGGTAAGGCTTTTAGATTAACCTTCCAGAACTACACGAATGAACGGTGCTGCTAGTCCGTGTTCTGCCTGCAAATTTTGTGCCTGAAGGGATGCAGTGCCCCGAACATACTACTTTTTTATAACCTACGTCAGTACTAATTCAGTGCGATTCCAGTCGCGCCGTGCTAATGGCCTATGGGCGTGCTGCTCAGTGACTATAGTATGTCGCTCTCCTTTTTCAGCGAGAATTCTGCTTTCATGCTATGCTTTCTAGTTGCACCGCCGTGCTTTAATAACTCATCGTTATCATGCTCTCAGCGGGTAGAAACTGATTCACATAGTAATCCGGGTTCAGTTTTCAAGGTGCAGAGGGTTTAATAACACATTACGGTTCATTTTTTGCCCACTCCGAAACAAGTTCGGAACGGAAATTTGCCGCCGGAAAACAGGTTTCCGCGTGTTATTTTAGACGTTGTGTAACGTCTTTTTGTTTTACGGGGCTTTCGCCCCGAAAAAGTCATGATAAATCAATACCATAATAGCTTTCTAGTGCTTCTACAATCAACTGATTTGCACTTATGCCTTTGGACTTTGCGAGACGCTTTATATCGTCTCGTTTGCCTTTTGGGACAAGTACGGTTACTCTGTCGTATGTTTCGCGCACATACTCGTTCTGGTATTTAGTTTTATCAAAACTCATAACAATCACTACTTTCATATTGATTGTTACCTTTTCACGGTAACGAGATTCACATGTTGTTGTCGTTCTCGTTATCGTGATTTCATTTTACCACACGTTACACAACGTGTCAAGTAAAATTTTTGATTTTTTATTCTGGTTTTCATCCAGTCTGCCCACCGGAAAAATACTGTTGCGATATAATCACTTTGCCGTCCGCCCGTGGTGCTAACTAACACTTAATGCGTTGCCCCGCCGTGCTTTTCAGCTTGTCTGTATTATATCACTGTGTCACCGTTTTGTCAAGAACTTTTTTAGATTTGTTTTGACGCGGTTTGGTGTCCGCTCTCGCTCTCTTGAGCTTGTCTGTATTTTAGCAGACGCCGCCGAAAATGTCAATAGGTTTTTGCAAAAAATTTTAGATTATCATTTGAGCCATATTTACTATTACATACTAGATTGTAGGGTTATTAGGTACATAGTGTAGTATGAGTGTATGGTGTAGTGTATGTGTACATGATAGTACTGTGTACGACAGTACACGGATAGTATAGATGATATGATATAGTATAACAAATAGAGATAGTATAGACAGTGAGAGGATGACAATCAGACCAGCAACGGCAACGGCTGGCTGCATTGACCTATGGATAACTGATTCTCTTTTTTCGCCTATAATGTAATAATACAATACTAATATTCTATTTACAGTAATTGACAGTTAAGGGGTGAGGGCGCGCGGGACACCTTGAGCGGGTGCAACTCTCCCCCGTCGCCCGACAGCGACAGCGTGACACCGCGCGGATCTGACAGTGTGTAATATTACTTATGATATTCTGTTTTTGCGTACTAATTGGTTTGCGATTGATATAATATTTTGTATTATTTGTGTATTACGTTTGTATTACTCGATTGTTTATTTTTCCAGAAGGTGCAAAAAATTCTTGCACCTTCTCGACGTGCATTTCTGTATAATTTTGGTAATATGTCGGAACTGTCCTAGCAATCGCTATTTTTGTTGGGCTAACATCTAACATTTTCGGGCACAATATCATTGTTTTTTCGCTAGATATGGGGGCATATTTAACATTTTTCGCACCTTCTTACATTATTCTAATGTATATGTTCGTCATTCTCTACCTTAATTTTAAAATTTAAACTCAATTAATTATCCAAACAATTAAACTTTTTATATAATTTTCTCTATATTTTCTGCAAAAATAAATAAAATTTATAACTTTTTCTACAGTTTTCTTTTATTTTTCTGCAAAATTTCTATAAAAATTCCAGTAAATATGTAAAATTTAAAGATGAATTTTTTTGAAAACCAGTCGCTACAAACCCTTAGGGGGTCTTCTTCTAATACAAAATCAATACAAAAAAGTTAAGAACTCCAGTGATAGTGATATTCTCTAACCTTAATTACATTTCTAAAAATATATTGACAATTTGTAAGGGGTCTGCTATACTATATATAAGGTAGAAAACAGGAAAGATTGGTAGTATTAGTGTCCCAGTTCTGTGACACATATTGAGGAGTGCGGTGCTCCACTACATCTCCTCCCCTAACGCAAGCCCGGCGCGGACCTCACGATTTAATGAGGAAGGTTCAGCTCTCTATTATAGATTGTAAAAGAAAAATAAAAAACGAAACGCTTTGCGTTTCTATCTTGTATAAATGATATCACTCCAAATCTCAGCGATGAGATTAAATCTTACTAGAAGATTCAAATTAAATTATGGACATCCCTATCTCTGTTAGAGTGGTAAAGGTATATCAAATAATCAATTAAAATTTGTACCGGTAAAAGCTCTAATAGACATTGACATATACTGTATTTAATTTTATAATAGATTCAAGTATATCTTTTAGATATTGATTTACGTACAATTCATCAGATATATCTTTTGAATATTTATATGTTATTTACACTGGGAGGTTATTATTTGAAGAATATTTCCGAACTTGCGAGTTTGGATGTTAGCGGTCTCACAACGTTAAATACAAAGGTATCAGATTTAATTTCTGTAGATGCTATACTTTCCATGCCGGAGAACAGCTCAGTATTTCTAACAGTTGGCACTGGAGGTGGCAAGACATACTTTGCTACACATAATCTTTACCAAGCAGCACAAGAGCTTGATTTAAAGATACTGATATTTGAGAATAGGATTAATACTATTACTCAGATGGACATAGAAATTAAAAAAAATAATTGTGGTGATAGAATAACCGTTATTGGTTATCAAGCGTATGAGGAAGGTATTAAAACTCATATAGAAAGAGTAAATTGGGATGAGTATGATATTGTAGTATTAGATGAATATCATCATATAAATGCAGATGCTATACTTCCTGAAGCTTATTATACTTACGATATTGTATTAAAAGTAATGCAACATACATGTAGAAGATTCTTTATGTCTGCTACCCCGCGGGGGCTGGATAAACATATTCAGGAGCTGCATGGCAACGAGGTCCCCTACTGGGAATTAAAGATACCCATGGATTATAGCAAAGTATATTTGCAGGGTTTCAGTTCTGATATTCAATTATCATCTATGATTTGTGACGTAGTAGATAATAAACAAAAAGGAATTTTCTTTTTGGATAGTTCGCAAAAAGCTCTCGATTTACATAATACCTATGTAAATTCAGCTTATGTGTGTTCTGTTTATAACATGAATAATCCAATGTCTGCGGCGGATGAAAGATTAAGAGATAAGGTACTAGCACAGCAGGATTGTTTACCAAGACAGTTTATGTTTACTACTACCAGTATGGATGTAGGGGTAAATCTTTACGATCCTAAGATTACAACTGTAGTATCTAATATAATGGATGTCGAACAGAGTATTCAATGCTTGGGACGCAGACGATTAAATCCGGGCGAGATGATTACTTTTTATTTGAAGAATCAGCCTTTGGATTTAATCTGGAGGAAGTATGAAACATTGAAGAAACAGTTTGAACAATGTTTGTTTTTAGATGACTTTGGACAAACCGCATACTTCCGACATTATCCGTATTCAATGGATACAGAAAAACATTCTGTAATTGATTTGTATAATGAAGAAACGGATAGCCTTCGCAGGATTCCAGTTATGGGTAGATTGTTATATGCTCGGAATTATCTCAAAACATTAGAGGAAATCTTGGAATCGAATGATTCTTATATTGGATATGTGAAGAAACGTTTTGGTTTTGCTGAACCAGTGGAAGAAGCGAAACTTCCAGATTTCCGAAGAATGTTATTAGATGAAAATCGAGGACGTATCTTCTTTACTGCGAAGGATAGAAGTGACTTCATTAAGGAGTTAAAGATGGTGGATAAATACGGACATGCAATTCGAGGAACGAAGAGTATAAACGATTATCTAAGACGATATAATCTACCGTACTGTTTAGAGGAACTCCCCCGCAGACAGATTGATGGTAAGGATTATAAGTATATAACCGTACTTAAACGTTCAAAGTAAAGCCGGACATTTCTAGGGGGTCTATATATATATAAGCGGAAAATGTCCGACCTAGAAAATCCGACCTATGAGAAGGAAAACCTTCACCGAACGCGCAGATTTGTCCGTCCGGCCTATATAACTAGTAGGTTATATGGGTAATTAACTATAAGAAGCCACACGTAATCAATATCTAAAAGTATACTATTAAAGGAGTAAATGTCATGACTGAGTTTGAAGAAGATAAGTGGCGGCTCTCGAAGGAGCTGGAGGAAGTGTTGAAATATCTTATAACAATCAAGGATAAGATTAATTCGGCTCAAACTGAATATGATTTTCTGGAAGTGTTGTTATATTACGAACATACTTTTTTCATGGTAAATTCGATAATTTTAAATGGGGATGGTTTTAATGAATGAATTTAAATTAATTAACGACCTGTCAAATGTAGCCTCAGTAAAAGCGGATGCCGAAGCACTCGACTTAGCAAAGCGCTTTTTCAATGATGTGTTAAATGCAGTTGAATCAGACATGGACAATATACGAACTCATATACCAAAGCTGAGAGCAGAGGTCAATCATGCTTCGAATATTCTGAGCCTGATTGCAGTAGTCCTTGATATGGCAGAAGTGTTTGATGATTTGGACGCTTTGGATATGAGAGAGGATTGGAAATGAGCCAAGCGTCTGATACGTTATTTTACGATAAACGAGCCGTGCATTATCTATTAGAGATGATAGAGACAGATGCTCTTGATATATTGAGACAGCTTCCAGTTCTGAAGGCAAAGGTTGATTCAAGTCGGAATGATTCCGAAATATCAGAGTCACTGATTTTCGCGTCGAGGATGTTAGACGGCCTGAGAGTTTTGGATATGCGGTGAGGTGAACAAAATGAAAATTAAATCCGAAGGTAAAATGCGTAGGTTTGATGCGCTGAAAGCTGGCGATGTATTTGTGTATGAAAATGAGGTTCATTTGCGTTTGAATGAACCCAGTCTGCAAGCAGTGGCTCTTGAAACTGGTAGTGTCATGTTGTTTGATGCTGATGATGCTGTTGAATATTATGAAAACGCTTACTGCTGTTTGGGAGGTTGAATCATATGGTAATATCATCAATAGACCTGCCAGTTTATAAAGCAATTGCAAAGCAGGTTGTTCACCATATAATAAGAGAACTTCCAGCTAAAGACAGGACTTTTGCAAGGGTCCATTATTGCTTGGAGTTGGCTCAGAATCATGTAGATGAAGAGATGATAATATCCTTACGGTACTTGGAGGATTGACATGAATATTAAATGCGAACTATGCAGAGGATGCGCACGGTATGGATCTCACCTTGCGAGGCCAGATGGATGTTGGAAGTATAAGTTGGATATTGATAGTCTAATTGATACAGCATCTACTTTAGCTAGAAAACATAATATCAAAGTCGGTGATGCACTTCAGGTATTGGATATTTACTTGAAGACTGAAGGAGGTAAGCTATGATAAAAGCATGGATGGTTAGAGAGCGTGACGAATTTTATGCAACGGTTGTTTTTGCAGAGACTCGCGAAAAAGCTCGCGTAGTTGCTCAGTGGACTGCAACTTGTTGTGGAGCGAAATATATAGATATTGAGGTGTATCGCTGCAAAAACGCAGATAAATATTATCGAGAAGGTAAAGTGGAGCTTGATTGGAACGATCCAGCAGATCGCATTGCACTAGTTAAGGATTGTGGATTTACGTGTTTATATGTTGAGCCTTACATGTGTGAGCTGTGTTCTGCTAAAGAATACTGCGATAAATATCAGGAGGAGCTATTTCATGATGAAAAAGTACGAATTGACGAACGAAACCATTGAATTTCGTAGGAGAAAATTGTACCGCATTCGGGCGCTGAGAGACTTCTCGAATGTAAAAGCAGGCGATTTGGGCGGCTATATTGAGAGTGAAGAGAATCTTTCACAGGATGGTTTGTGCTGGGTCTCCGAGGACGCACGGGTCTGTGGCAACGCATGGGTCTGTGACAACGCACGGGTCTGTGGCAACGCACAGGTCTATGGTAACGCACAGGTCTATGGTAACGCGCGGGTCTCCGAGGACGCGCGGGTCTCCGAGGACGCACGGGTCTATGGTAACGCGCGGGTCTATGGTAACGCACAGGTCTCCGAGGACGCACAG